>ERZ773021.359-NODE-359-length-22599-cov-23.5905_pt1 | contig 22599 bp, 20 predicted proteins | sample MGYA00511668_ERZ773021 | MGnify/ENA primary metagenome ERZ773021 (study PRJEB29015, sample SAMEA2737961) | human oral metagenome | biome: human oral; feature: human-associated habitat; material: dental | place: China | collected 2032 ... | reverse complement strand
GGGCCTGGCCGGGCTTCGAGATCGACCGCTCCGAGCCGCAGGCTCGCGTGTGGCGATCTCGCGGGCGGGCCGCCGCCCACGGGCACACCAAGCAGCCCGGCCCAAACATGGCAAGCAACGCAGCGCCCGGAACACCCGTGGGGTCTGAAGCGATTACGAGTCGCCGCGCGGCTCGCGCAGGGACAGGCCGCGGTAGCGGTTGATGGCGGCACCAACATCGATGAGGCGCGGGCGCGCCAGAAACGCCGGGTAGGAGCGGGCGCCAAACTTGCAGACGGCGTCCAGGCCCTCGGAGGCGAGGCGCCGTCCGAGCTTGGCCATGAGGTCGGGCATCGACTGTTTGCCTGCCATCTCCTCGAGGACACCGCGCACGCACCAGGCGATGGCCTCGGCCTGCCCGGGGTCGACGACTGCGGCGACGTCGGAAATGTCGACGGTTGAACGGTCGATGGTGAGCACGGACGTGCCCAAGGCCTTGGTGCGCGGGCGGTCCACGCGGGCCTTCGCGGCGGGCACGCGGGGAGCGGCCTCCCAGATGGTGGGGGCGTCGGTGCGGGGGCGCGGCAGGTCGGCCACGACCTCGCGTGCGCGGGCGGTGACGTCGAGGCAACGGTAGTTGTCCATCATGAGGACCCGGTCGGCGGCGTCCAGGAAGGCGCCGGAGCCGCCGACGACCATGATGAGGGAGACGCCGGCCTCGGTGAGGGAGGTGACGCGGTCGACGAGGGGCGTGATGGGTTCCTTCTCGGCGGCGACGAGGTCGCGCATGCGCGTGTCGCGGATGAGGAGGTTGGTCGCGGAGGTGTCCTCGTCGATGAGGAGGGTGCGTGCGCCCAGCTCGAGGGATTCGATGATGGAGGCGGCCTGCGAGGTGGAGCCGGACGCGTTTTCGGTGGAGAAGGACGTGGTGTCGGCACCGCCGGGCAGGTGGGTGATAAACGGCGAGATATCAACGCCTGTGACGGCTCGCCCGTCGGCGGCGCGCACCTTCGTGGCAGTGGGGTCGGTGGCGACGAGCTCGCGGCCGTCGCCGGGGATGTGCGCGTACACGCCCTGGGCGATGGCCTCGAGGAGCGTGGACTTGCCGTGGTAGCCGCCGCCCACGATGAGGGTCAGGCCCGGGGGGATCGCCATGCCGGACACCTCGCCGGCGTGTGGCAGGGTGACGGTAGCGCGCAGGGACTCGGGGGCATTGAAAGCGACGACGCCGTCACCCGTCAGGGGCGTTTCGGACACGCCGGAGCGGCGCGCCAACAGGGCTTCGTCGGCGACGAAGGATACCCAGCTGCGTTCCTCGAGAATTCCCTGGAGGGCACGGTAGTCCTCGTAGGCGGCGACGTGGCCGAGGAGGCGGGAGCGCTTGCGGGTGGTGGCCGGGTCCTCGGAGACGAAGTCGAAGCAGTCCATGACGATGTTGGGCACGTCCACGTCGAAGAGGCGGGCGGCGCTCTTGCCGAGGATTGTGCGTCCGCGCGCGGGGAGCTTGACTTGGAAACGGACCTCGACGCGGTCGGGCAGGACGGTCGCGTAGGAGCGCTGGAGGATGAGGGCACCGGCGCGGGCGATCGACACGTCGCGGGTGTCGCGGGCGCGGATAGCCTCGTCGAAGGAGCGGGCGATAAAGTCCGCGGCAGCCCGGCGTGCGTCGGACGAGGCCAGGGCGGCCTCGGGCAGTCCCATGGCCTCGGGCGTCGACCAGGCGCGCAGGGACGAGGGCGGGGCGTAGGGATCGGCCTGCACGTGATCGATCGCGAGGGTGAAGTCCCCGTAATCCCAGGCACCTAGGGCGTTCTTGTAGAAGCCGTAGGGGCGTCCGTCCGCGTATCGCAGCTGGTCGAGGAGGTCTGCGTCGGTGCCGGCGATGGCGCGCGAGGGTGCTTCGTATCGGGGAGTCATACCCTCAAGAATACAGGCGGAGCCTGCGGAAACAGCATCACCGTTCCTACAGGCTCCGGGGTGTGAGGAGTCAGCGCTGTCGCGCAACTCTCACGGGTGGCGGGGTGGTATCAACACATGACTTATCGATCACTGAGGAAAAAGGCGAGGAGAAGGGCAAGAGGCACGAGCAGCTGGAGTGATGCGCATATGGACGTGACGACCACCGCGGTATTCGTCAGCGACATGATGTCCTGCGGGGCATCCAGGCGCTTCGCCTTCCTGCGCTGCATGAACGACAACACCATCGCGGGGATCGAGAGGAGCAGATAGACAGTCAGGAAACTCACGCCAGCCAAGATCATGGCGAGATGCGCCTGGGAACGCAGGTCCGCGTAGGCAACGAGGTGTGAACTCGCATAGTACGGCTGCGCATAGGCCGGCGTGGGCTGACTGTACGCCATCCCATTGGGCATGCCGTAGGCAGGCTGCTGGCGGTACGCTGCCTCGGGCTGGCCGTAGGGCGCGGATGCGGCCGGGCCATACGGCGTCTGCTGCGAGTAGGGATCCTGCGCACTCGCAGGATTGGCCCCATAGGGGTAAGCCGGATCGCTCATGGTGCACTCCAGATAGTTCCACGCGGATGACGATGGGCGCTATCGTAGCAGCGGCCCTCAACCAGTATGCGTTGGGGCCCGAGGAAACTCGCCGTTTCCTCGGGCCCCACACGTAACGATGTGTCAGCTGTTGGCGGCCGCAGTCACGCCGATGATCACCATCAAGATGAGGAACAAGAAAACCGCAGCGATGAGCGCGATCTGGATGATCGAGCAAATCTTCGCAGCCGAGCGAGCGCTCTCCACATCCGCCATCACGTCCATCGGGGCGCCCAGGATCTTGGCTTCCTCAACCAGCTTGTTAGTCCAGAACCACATGCCACCGGCAAGCAGGAGGTGGCCGAACAGGAAACTCACGAAGGAGAGCATGCGGGCCGTCGACGCGTTCGAACGGATCCTCTCAATCTCGGGGTTGAGGGCGTAGACGGGCTGACCGTAGGCCGGCTGCGCCTGACCGTAAGCCTGCTGCTGACCGTAAGCCTGCTGCTGACCGTAAGCCTGCTGCTGACCGTAGGCCTGCTGGGGCTGGTTCTGGCCGGCGGCGGGGTAGGCGTTCACGGGATCGCTCATGAGTTGCTCCAAATGGGTTGTGTCGAGCGGATACGGCTGTCATCGTAGCCGACGCGAGAGTACAAAAATAAACAAAACGGCCTTTAGTTACCGCGAACACAGTGGCATCCGCTGGATCGCTAACGCATGTTCTCCGAGACAATCAGCAAAATGATCAGGCTCACCTGCAGGAGGAGCATGCCGAACGCAATGCCGCGCGCAATGTTCACCTTCCGTGTCACGTCGGACGGAGCGTCGATCTCCTGGGCGTGGGTACACAGGCGCTGCGCCCGAACCGCGTTGGCGAGCAGCAGGATGACCGGCGTCGTGAAGAACCACACGAAGGACATCACGATGGCGACGGTCGCGTTGGACTTGAGGCGGGAGAAGGCCAGCTGCCGGAGCTGATCCGTGGACGGCTGCGCGGGCTGGCTCGCGTACGCGGCCTGCGGATTCACGCCGTACTGCGGGGCGGCGGCCTGCTGCATCGGCTGAGCGACGGGTGCAGGCTGCGCCTGGTAGGCACTCGGCTGGCCGTAGGTCGACATCGGCTGGGCGGGTGCGCCCTGCTGGGGATACGCAGCAGGGGTGCCATACGCCGGTGCCGCGCTGGCGGCCGTGACCCCGCTGTATCCGGGAGCGTAGGGCGACTGCTGCGCGGCGGGCGCGGCGGACGCGACATGTACGGGTGCGCCCGCCGGGGGCGCAAACTGCGCAGGGGCGGGTGCCTGCGGTGCGGCGGGAGCGCTCGACCACGTCGAGGCGGGAACACCCGCCTGGGGTGCGACCGGTCCATCGCTTTGCTGAGGCCAGTCCCAGCCGGCCGGAATTGCCCGCGAGGGCATCTGTTCGTCACTCATTTCAACAACCAATCACTTCGTAGATTCCACGAGCCAGACAAGGAGGAAGGGAGCGGCGATCAGAAGACCAAACAGCACGATCCCGACAATTCCGCAGATGAGAGCCGTCGTTCGCGCACCGCGCACGTCCCTCAGCACGTCCTCGGGAGCACCCAGCCTCTCGGCCTCACTAAGGAGGTTCATGCTCCAGAACCACGCACCGAACGACAGGAGCGGCCCCACCGTCACAAAGCTAACGAAAGACATGATGCGCACCATGGATGCGTTCGAACGCACGCGTTCGACGGCAGGGTTCAGGGCGTACACGACCTGGCCGTACATCGGCTGCCCGTAGGAAGCACCCGCGCCGTACGAGGTCTGGGCGCCGTATGCGGGTTGGGTACCGTATGCGGGCTGCTGCACTACGGGGGCCTGTCCGTAGGCAGGCTGGGCGCCGTAGGGGGTCGCGCCACCCGACCCGTAGGGATTGGAGGGGTCGCTCATCAATAACTCCGGTCAGAATGTGGGATCTTATCCTCCCACATCATACGAGCAACCTCTGCAACACGGAAGTTCCGCCTCATTATCCCTTCTCACCACTCAGCACAACCCGACGCAGCCCACCCCAACCTCACGCCGACGCTCCCGGCTCGCCCCGGCCTCGTCCCACATAAAAAAGTGCGGGGGCCGGTTTCCCGACCCCCGCACCACCCGACAAACGGGCGTCACGTCACAGCATGCAGGACACGCAGCCCTCGACCTCCGTGCCCTCCAGGGCCATCTGGCGCAGGCGCATGTAGTACAGGGTCTTAATGCCCTTCTTCCACGCGTAGATGTAGGACTTGTTCAGGTCACGCGTCGTCACCGTATCCGGGTAGAACAGCGTGAGCGACAGGCCCTGATCCACGTGCTGGGTGGCCACAGCGTAGGTGTCGATGATCTTCTCCGGGCCGATCTCATACGCGTCCTGGTAGTACTCCAGGTTCTCGTTCGACATGTAGGGGGCCGGGTAGTAGACGCGGCCAATCTTGCCTTCCTTACGGATCTCCACGCGGGACACGATCGGGTGAATCGACGACGTCGAGTTGTTGATGTACGAGATGGAACCCGTCGGAGGCACAGCCTGCAGGTTCTGGTTGTACATGCCGTACTTGGCGACGTCAGCCGCCAGGGCCTCCCAGTCCGCCTGGGTCGGGACCTTGATCGACGAGGCGGCGAGCAGCTCGCGGCACTTGTCCGTGGTGGGGGCCCACTCCTCGTCAATGTACTTGCGGAAGAACTCGCCCGATGCGTACTTCGACTCCTCGAAGCCCTCGAAGGTCTCGCCGCGCTCACGCGCGATCTTGCACGAGGCCTTGATGGCCTCGAACAGGACCGTCATGAAGTACATGTTCGTGAAGTCGAGGGCCTCCTCGGACCCGTAGTGCACGTGCTCGCGCGCCAGGTAACCGTGAAGGTTCATCTGGCCCAGGCCGATCGCGTGGCTCATTGCGTTGCCGCGGGCGATCGACGGCACCGAGCCGATGTCCGACAGGTCCGAGACGGCCGTCAGGCCGCGGATCGCCATCTCGATCGTCTTCGAGAAGTCCGGGGAATCCATGGTCTTCGCAATGTTGAGCGAGCCCAGGTTGCAGGAGATGTCCTTGCCGACGTGGTCGTAGGACAGGTCATCGTTGTAGGTCGAGGCCTCGGACACCTGCAGGATCTCCGAGCACAGGTTCGACATGGTGATGCGACCCTTGATCGGGTTGGCCTTGTTCACCGTGTCCTCGAAGACGATGTAGGGGTAGCCGGACTCGAACTGGATCTCCGCGATCGTCTGGAAGAAACGACGAGCGTTGATCTTGCGCTTGTGGATACGGCCGTCGTCCACCATCTCGTGGTACTTCTCCGTCACCGAAATCTCGGAGAAGGGCACGCCGTACACGCGCTCCACGTCGTAGGGACTGAACAGGTACATGTCCTCGTTCTTGCGGGCCAGCTCGAACGTGATGTCCGGGATGACGACACCCAGGGACAGCGTCTTGATGCGGATCTTCTCGTCCGCGTTCTCACGCTTGGTGTCCAGGAACTGCATGATGTCCGGGTGGTGCGCGTGCAGGTACACAGCGCCCGCACCCTGACGCGCGCCCAGCTGGTTCGCGTAGGAGAAGGAGTCCTCGAGCAGCTTCATGACGGGCACGACGCCGCTGGACTGGTTCTGAATCTTCTTAATGGGGGCGCCCGACTCACGCAGGTTCGTCAGCTGCAGGGCGACGCCGCCGCCGCGCTTGGACAGCTGCAGGGCCGAGTTGATGCCGCGCGCGATCGACTCCATGTTGTCCTCGATGCGCAGCAGGAAGCAGGAGACCAGCTCGCCGCGCGCCGCCTTACCAGCGTTGAGGAAGGTCGGGGTGGCCGGCTGGAAGCGGCCCGTCATGATCTCATCCACGAAGCTGCGAGCAAGCTCGATGTCGCCGCGCGCCAGGTACAGCGACACCATGGCGACACGATCCTCGAAGCGCTCCAGGTAGCGCTTACCGTCGAAGGTCTTGAGCGTGTACGACGTGTAGTACTTGAACGCGCCCAGGAACGTCGGGAAGCGGAACTTGTGCGCGTAAGCCTGCTTGTACAGCTCCTTGATGTCCGCGAAGTCGTACTGGTCCAGGACGTGCTTCTCGTAGTAGCCCTCGTCCACCAGGTACTTCAGCTTCTCTTCCAGGTCGTGGAAGAACACCGTGTTCTGGTTGACGTGCTGAAGGAAGTACTGGCGAGCCGCCGCACGGTCCGCGTCGAACTGAATGCGTCCGTTCGCGTCGTACAGGTTAAGCTGCGCGTTCAGCGCGTGGTAGTCCAGCTCCGGGGAGGGAGCTTCCTCTACGCCTGTGTCGGTGTAGTTTTCTGCCAAAACTGTTCCAGTCCTTCGCGAACTCTGGAGACGTCCTCGGGCGTACCGAGGAGCTCGAACTTATACATGTGGGGGACCCCCAGCTTGGCCGCGATAATGTCGCCCGCGATGCAGTAGGCCTTGCCGAAGTTAGTGTTTCCCGACGAGATGACGCCCCGACACAGGGCCCGATTGTCGGGGTCATTGAGGAACTTGATGACCTGTTTGGGCACCGCTCCCTTGAGATTGCCGCCGCCGTAGGTGGGCACGATGAGCACGTACTCGTCGGTCACGCGCAGGGGTTCATCCTTGGGAAGCAACGGGATTCGCGCCGCCGGGAGGCCGAGTTTTTCGACAAAACGGCGGGTATTGCCCGTCGCCGACGAGAAGTAGACGACGCTGCCCATGATGATCCTTCCTGCTTGGCGGGATACTGAACCTCTAGTGTCTCACCCCCGAGGCCCGGGCGGGGTTGCCTCGCACGCGTGTCCCATGTGGGATGATCGACGCGCCCGACTCAGCGGGCGCACATGGTGGTTGGCGGTGTGTGTATGCGGTCGTGGGCGGCGGACCCTCACGGCCAGTTGGCCGCTCATTTCCCCATGTCCACCGAGGGGTGTGCCCCGGCCTCTTTCCCGCCCAGATACGCGAAAGTCCCGGCCTCGCGGCCGGGACTTGTCGGCGCGATTCAGGCCTGCAGCGCCAGGGGGGCAGCTGCGGCAGCGACGGCCTTGATGCGGTCGGGGCGGAAGCCGGACCAGTGGTCCTCGCCGGCCACGACGACGGGGGCCTGCTGGTAGCCGAGGCCCTTAATGAAGGCGAGGGATTCCGCGTCCTGGGTGACGTCGATCTTCTCGTAGGAGACGCCCTGCTTGTCGAGGGCGCGGTAGGTCGCGTCGCACTGGGGGCAGCGGGGCTTGGAGTAGACGGTGATCGACATGTTCGTGTCTCCTTGCGGCTCGAGGCCGGACGTTGGCATCCTGCGTGGTCTTTCTGGCGGCTCGTTCGCCGCGAACACGACAACACTACACCTCGTGGCCGCCCACGCAAGCGACCCCTAGATGTTGTGTGCGCCGCCCCAACTGTGGACGCGGCAGGAGCAGTCTGTGGATGGAGCGAGCGGTCAGGATCTCAGAGGGGCCTTTGCGGCTTGTCGCCACCTCCGTACGGGTGCGCGAAGATGCGTGCAAACATTGGGATTTGCAACTAACCCACGGGCACATCTAGGGGCCACCAACACCCTCACACACACCTGTGCACCCTGTGGACGAGCGCATCACCACCCTGTGCATAACCACCTGCCAACCACCTGAAAGATGTCGAGCGTCACACTCTTTAGTGGCACTCTTGGGCGTGTCGCACCCGCACATCTAGGGGTCGTTGGCGACTAAGCGCCCCTAGATATAGGGGTGAGTGGCATTTTCGGCGAAATGGCTGGAATCTTGCGGAAAGGCGATCACAGGGGGCCTGAGTGATGTGCCGACGCGCGCCTCCAACGGGAGGTGCCCCTAGATCGAGGGGATCGCACAAGCCCTACATCTAGGGGGGACGCGACCTAGACCAAGGGACTAACGCTCGACCGACATCTAGGGCCTGGATACTCCCTGTATCTAGGCAGCACCTCCCAGGCACTGCACACCAGTAGGCTCTGCCACTCGACAAAACGCGCCCGGCACCGCCCCGCGACGGCTTCCCCGCGACAAAGTTCGCCCGGCACGCCATAGAACGCCATTTTTGGGGCATTTGTCGTGCGCTGGGCGAACTTCTTCGCGCTCGCGTCCACCATCAGACCGAGCAGGGTGAACTTTTTCGCGCGCAAGACGCGGCGACGTGGCGATATTGAAACCAACAACACCACTGCAACCGCTAATGCAGGTCAGTATGAAACCCCCATCACCACTGCGCGCCCCTGAACAGCAACCGTTGAAACCACCGTCACCACTGCGACCAACAAACGCACCAAAACCGCCCGATTCTCACCCGCAAAGGTGATGGCGGTTTCAACCCCACACAGGCACGAGCGAGCAAAGGCGACAGGGGTTTCAAGGAACCGAACCGCCTGGTCTACGGGGCATGGCCGCGGTACCGGTGGGCGGCGGCGGGGCCTGGCCGGGCTTCGAGACGACGCGCCGAACCAGACACCAGCGACCCGGCCCCACTGGTGTGGAGGGCGCCGGAGGGACCGGAGGGCACGGGCGGGCTTCGAGGCGCGGCGCCGAACGAAGTGAGGCCCTAGCCTCGCGGGCGGCCGGGCCCTCCGGCGCCCGGAACACCAGCGGCGCCACAAGCAACACCGCCCAAACGGACAGCCTACAGCCCCAGGAACGCCTTGATCGCGGGCATTTCGCGCACGGCCTGCACCAGGCCGGCACGATAGGTCGCTTCCAGGCGTTCGCGCCGCGATTCGGTGTTGTTGATCCACAGGTTGTCGGGGGCGAACACGTAGGCCTGGCCTCGTTCTTCGAGCTCGAAGAGGAGGCGGCGTCCCGCGTTGTAGCGGTCGGGGCGGCGAGCCACGCCCTCGAACACGGACGGGAACTGGCGGTAGGCGGTGCGCAGGAGGGCACCGACGCTGGCGGGCATGGGGCCCTTGACGTAGTCGCGGGGGCGAGTGAGGACGACGAGGAGTTTGCGGTAGCCCTCGCGCAGGGGCTGATCGAAGGGCAGGCCACCGTTGGGTCCTAGTGCGCCATCGACGTAGGTGTCGCCCTCGATCTCGACGGGCGGCATGAGGACGGGCAGCGTGGAGGAGGCGCGGATGATGGGGCCGAGCGTGTCCAGTGTGCTCATGTCTTCCTTGGAGAACCAGCGCACCTCGCCGCGCGACGCGTTGAAGGCGGCGACGCGAGTGCGCGCCGGGTTGGCAAGAAACGCGTCCATGTTGAAGGGGTAGGCACCATCGGGGTAGCAGACTCGCTCGTAGATGTACTCGGCGTTGAAGTAGCCGTGCCCCTTTCGGAAGTGTTTGAGGCCACCGAACTCTGGGTCGTCAACCAGGTCAACGAAGGTCGCGTGCGAGCGACGGGCGTCGCGGGAGGTGAAGTTACACAGGTGGCTGGACCCCGCGGAAACCCCCGAGACGTGCGGAAAGTTGATGCCCTCGGCAATCAGCCTCGCGACGAGCGCGGCCGTGTAGGCGTTGCGCATCCCCCCGCCCTCAAAGACGAGGGCGGTGTCGTCGATGGTGACCATCGTGCCGATGGACTGCTCGGGGGTCGGGTAGCGCTCTGGTGTTTCCTTCACGCTTCGACCCTACCGCCGCGCCTCGAACCTACGCGCGCGTATGCCCGGTGAAGACCACGTAGTGGTAAAAGAAGAAGCGGAACGCGGTGCCCAGGGCGAAGCCGACGACATAGGCGGCGATGTTGTCGGCCAGCGCCGAGGTGTATCCCAGGATGTGGTGGGTGAACAGCAGGCAGAACTGGGTGATGCCGATGCCGCACGCGTTCGCGAAGAAGAAGAGGATGGCCTCGCGCGTGGCGTTCTCCCGCGTGCGGCCGCGGTAGGTCCACAGGCGGTTGGCGATCCACGAGTACAGGGTCGCGGTCGCGGCGGCGAGAAATTGCGCGGTGTTGGGGTGTCCGGCGAGGAAGCCGAGCGGCCCGTGCTGGAGCAGGTTGAACAGACCGGCGTCGACGATGTAGGCGGTGGCTCCGACCATGCCGAATTGGATGAACTCACGCACCCCGGCGAGGAGTCGCTGCGTGAGGCTCAGGGACGAGGCCGGCGCCGCTCCCCCGTCAACCTGCCCTCGGGTGCCGGGCTGAGCAAGGGGCGCGGACGGTCGGTCCGCGAGCGCCGCGGGGTCGAGCACAGGGGACTCGGGGTCGAGCGCGGCAGCGGATCCGCGCGAGGGAGCTTGTTCGTCGTTCACCCCCATAGTCTCGCACGGTCATGCCACTGTTTCGTGGATCCTCATCGGTTGGCCCACCTCTAAGATGGTCCACATGACTGACACGACCACGCGTGAGGCGGCCAATGCCTCGTCGATGAACACTCCCCCGGTTGCCCCGAAGCGTTACGGGTACCGGGTGCGCGACCATTTCGGGCAGCATTTCGATGACCCATGGGACTGGCTGCGTGACGGCGAGGATCCCGAGGTCAGGGCTCATTTGGAGGCGGAGAACGCGTGGGCGGACACGGTGACGGCGCCGACGCGCGAGGCGGCCGCGCGCCTCGTGGAGGAGGTCAAGGCCTCCACGGCGCTCACCGACGTGACGGTTCCGATCCGCGAGGGCGAGTTCTGGTATTTTCGGCGTTTCACGGAGGGCCAGTCCTACGCGACGCATCACCGCGCGCCGGTGGAGCGCGACGAGGCCGGGGCGCCGATTCCGCTCGTCCCCCAACCGGGTGTGCCGGCGCGGGGCGAGGAGCTCCTCGTCGATGAGAACGAGTGGGCGCGCGGGCAGGAGTTTTTCCGCCTGGCGGACATGCACCCGTCCCCGGATGGGCGTCTGATCGCGTGGGCGCGGGACACGAGCGGGGATGAGCGCTACACGTGGGTCGTGCAGGAGGCGTCGGGCCGCGTCATCGACGAGGCCGTGGTGGACGCCGGGTACGGCTTCGCATGGGCGGATGATTCCGCTTCCTTTATCTACATGGGCGTAGACGACGCGTGGCGCGCGTGCGACGCGTGGCTGCACCGCGTGGGCACGCCGCGTGAGGCCGACGAGCTGCTGCTGGTGGAGCCGGACGAGGGCTTCGAGATGGGGTTCGCTCCCTCGGGTTTCCCGGGGCACGTCGTCATTCACGCCTCGTCGTCGACGGCGGGCCGCGCGTGGCTGTGGCTGCCCGCCCACCCGTCCGTGCGCCCGCTTCCGCTCATGCCGGTGCGCCCGCGCACGCTGGTGTCGGCGGATTCGGCGGGGGATCGCCTGTTCATCGTGCACACGGGGCTGACGCAGGAGGGCTCGCTCGCGCAGGCGATGCTGCCCGCCGGGGGGTCGCCCGAGGCCTTGGCACAGTTGGGCGTAACTTCTTCCTCCGCGTATAGTCGCCAAGCGCTGGCGGATCGCACGCCGGGCACTCCCCTGCCGGAGGACGAGCCCACGCCCCTCGCCCCGTTTGAGTCCTGGGAGCCGCTGCGCAGCCCCGGCCCCGGCGAGCGCATCACCGACGTCGAGGCCCACGCGGACTACGTGGCGCTCTCGCTTCGTTCGGGCTCTCTCACGCAGGTCGACGTGTGGGATCGCCGCGAGCCCACGCCCACGTGGCGACGCGTAGAGGTGGACGCCCCGGTGCGCACAATCGCGACCGTGCCGACCCCGTGGAAGGATCCGCTTCGGGTTGAGTTCCAGTCACAGACCGTGCCCCCGACGGTCGCCGAGGTGTTGCTGCCGAACACGGCCCCGGCCTCGTCCCCCGAGACCGCGGCGCTGAGCGTGCGGACCCTGCGCACCCGCGAGGCGCCCGGCTGGGACCCCACCGAGTACGTCGAGGAGCGCGTGTGGGTGCTCGCACGCGACGGTGCCACCCGCATCCCCGTCACCCTCATCCACCATCGCGACGCGCGCCCGGACGGCACGCACGCGGGCTGGCAGATCGGGTACGGCTCGTACGAGGTCAGCTACGACCCCGAGTTCGAGACCCTGCGTCTGCCGATCCTGCGCCGCGCCGTCTACGCGATCGCGCACGTGCGCGGCGGCGGCGAGATGGGCCGCGCCTGGTACGAGGACGGCAAGGAGCTGGTCAAGGAGCACACCTTCACGGACTTCATCGACGTGGCCGACTGGCTGGTCGACTCCGGGTGGGTGGCGCCCGGCCGCCTCGTCGCGGAGGGCCGCAGCGCCGGAGGCCTGCTCATGGGCGCGGTCACCAACGCAGCCCCCGACCGCTTCCGCGCGATCCTCGCGGGCGTGCCCTTCGTGGACGCGCTCTCGACGATCCTGGACCCGACCCTGCCGCTCACCGTCGGCGAATGGGAGGAGTGGGGCAATCCGCTGACCTCGCGCGCCGTGTTCGACGCGATGAGCCGCTACACGCCGTACGAGAACGTGCCCGACGGCGCGCTCCTGCCCGCGGTCATGGCGACGACGTCGGTCAACGACACGCGCGTCGAGTTCGTCGAGCCCACCAAGTGGGTGCAGCGCCTGCGCGAGGCCACCGGCCAGGTTCCTTCCACGGACGAGGCCGAGGCTGAGTCTATTCCCGCGCGCGACCCACTCGAGCGCCCGATCATCCTGCGCACCGAGATGGTCGCCGGGCACGCCGGCCCCTCAGGGCGCGAGGGCCGGTGGGCGGCGCGCTGCGAGGAGTTCGCCTTCGCGCTGGGCCAGGTGGGCGTCACGGTGTAGGGGTTGATGCAGCTCGCAAGCGATCGGTGCCCGCGAGCGACAGACGGCGGTGGGGGCGGTCTTTCTCCAAAGACCGCCCCCACTCACTATCGCGACGCGTTACTGCGCGCCGCCGTCCCACCCGGGGCGCAGGGCGAAGGACTCGATGGCGCGCTCACCACCCGAGAACAGCTTGCGCACCCTCAGGTAGTCCTCCAGGTTGCCCGTCGAAAGAACCACGCGAGACTCGCCACCGTCCCATGGATGATAAGAAAGAGTGACTGCGTGCTCGCGGGAGCTATCCGTCAAGAAATAGACGCCGCTCTCGGTCACCTGGAACACCATGTCACCTTGTCCGACCTCCGCGGGGATGGAAAACAAGTGACGGCCCTGCCCGCTCGTCAGATTGATCGAGAAGGCATGACCATGTCGACTGATGAGCCTGTATTCGTCGCCCACCAGGATCGCCTTGTCACCGTAGATGTTCACATCTTCATTCAACTGGATAGCGTTTCCTGCCCCATCGAGCACGGGGCTCACCGTGCGCTCTCCCGTCGACAGATCCCACCGCTGGAGAACGAGGGTCCCCCTCGCCGCAGCGTCGCTGCTCTTTCCCGCACTGACGGGATCATCCACTTGGATGCCCGGTGCCGTCAGTATGTCCGCTTCACAGGCGTACAAGCGCTGCACTGACCTCAAGCCCGGAATCATCGGCGCTGCCGCGAGGATCCGCGGGGTAGCTCCGGCAGGATCATCCAATTGCGCGACAACCGAGAAGTATTCCGGTTCACTTCCGTCGCCGCCCGACTGAGCGGCATAGACCTCGAGCGCCGCCGACTTAATACTCTCGGACGCCTCCGTATTCATAATCGCTAAAACCCGCGACCCGCACAGTCCAAAACCGCCAGACCAGTCGTCGGTCTCCACGCTCGTCATCGTTCCATCGAGCTCGATGATGTCCGCACGAATACCGGAGCCTCTCGCAGCACTGATGACTTCAATTCGTCCATCGGGGAGCGCATAACGGAGGTATTCAACGGAACGATCACCCACGCGGGGGATCCGCTGCGTCCCCTCCTGCGTCGTCAAAAAATCCTCCGCCTGAACACCGTACGACACCCCGAGCTCAGTCCACGCGATGTCACCACGCTCCCCGCGTTCGATATGCCCCGCTTGCCCCCGGCCTTGGGCGTCGAGGAGCACAATCCAATTGTCACTCGTTCCACCCGGCAGGCCCGCAGACGCTTCTGCAGCGCCCAGCCGCAGGGCAATGACCGCCTCACCCGTCGTCAGCTTGTCGATAGGTTTTTCGTCGAGAGACGCAAGGGAAAGACAGCCCGACAACAGCATGACGATCGACAGTGCTGCCACGCCAATGCCACACCGGCGCACGCCCCTGCGGCCCATCGGCACCTTGCGCCACCTCACACGGGTACCACGGGTGAGCGGCTCGTCAGTAGGCGTCTTCATCATCCTGATCCATTCTCGTCACAGCGTCGTAGGGCGCATCACACGCCCACCCCCGAGTCTAGGGCACTCCGCCCGGGCGGCCACGGCCTCGTCCCATCGTCGTAGCAGCCGGAGCCGCCTCCCAACCGGGCACAAGGCCCGGACAACCGAACAACGCTACTGCGCGCCGCCGTTCCATCCCGGGCGCAGCGCGAAGGACTGAATGTCCAAGGCACTCGAGATATAGCCTTCGTTGAGGTAATAGGCCAGGTCCCGGGTCGTGAAGATGTCACGCCACTCGCCACCTTCCCAGGGCCTGTACGAGAGGGTCACGACGCGGTCAGAGCGACGATCCTTCAGCGCGTAGACGCCGGTCTCGGTCACCTGGAAGGTCGCCAAGTATCCGTCCGGCCCATACGTCGACCTATCCAGAGAGAACAGGTGACGCCCCCGGCCGCTCGTCGTATCGACGGCGAAGGCATCCCCACCACTCGACACGAACCTGTACTCGTTACCCACGCGAATCGCTTCACTACCGGAAACACCCAGGTCTTCACCCAGCTCGATAGCGTTCCCATCCTCATCGACCACGGGAATAATCGTGTGCTGCCCCGTCGACAGGTCCCACCGCTGGAGAACGAGCCATTCCCGTTCACTCTCCACCTTCCTGCTCGGTGCCGTGATGATGTCCCCTTCGCAGTCGAACATGTGCTGGTACGAGGACAATCCCTCACCCATAGGCACAACCGCGAGGACCGGGGGAACATCACCGTCAAAGTCGTTGAGCTGAACAACCACCTCCAGAGCCTCCGGCATATCACCACCGCCGAACTGGGCAGCGTAGGCCTCGAAAGCCGCCGACTTAATACTCTCGGACTTCTCAGTAGTCGTGATCGCAACAATCCGGCCGCCACACTGTCCGATGCCAATGCCGACATCTTCAGTTTCAACACTCGCGTGAGTTCCGTCAGGGAAGAGGGTACCGATGCGGTAGTCGTTGTATTCCCGCCGCACGGCAACAAGTGCTCCATCGGGGAGCGCGTAGCGTTGAACATCGCCGCGGCGAGTGAACTGCCACGCGGTCTGCTGCGTCCCGCTGTCCGTCGTCACGTAGTCCCGGCTCGGCGAACCGTAGAAGACGCCACGCTCACTCCACAGCACGTCTCCGCCGTTTATCTCGTCGACGGATGCCACCTGGCCTCGCCCCTGCGCGTCGAGGAGCACAATCCAGCCGTCGTAGTACGGTTTATCCTCAGCCACCGTCGTCCAGCCGCGCCCGAGCCTCAGCGCGATCACCGCATCGTTCGTCGTGAGGAAACCGATCGGCTTTCGGGTTAAGTTCCCATGAAAAACACAGCTCCACGCCAGCGCGGCAACCGAGAGTACGACAACGAGAAGCGCCCATCGGCGGGCGTGCCTCGACTTCTTCGAACGACCGATCTCTTGTTCGTCGGCAGCCGTCTTACAAAGCTCGTCGAGGCGTTCCCCCATGCGCATCTTCCCTCTCCTCGCGGCAGCGGGCGCGACCACGCCCACCCCCTGAGTCTAGGGCACGAGGCCGAGGCTGCCCCGGCCTCGTCCCCCTTTCCGATCAGGCAAGCACGATGCCGATAGGATGAGTGCATGACGATTACGGCGGCGGCAGACGGTTCTTCCCTCGGCAATCCCGGGCCCGCGGGGTGGGCCTGGTACGTGGACGAGGACACGTGGGACGCGGGCGGGTGGCCGCGAGGCACCAACAACCTGGGTGAGTTGACCGCGATCCTGCGCCTGCTTGAGGCAACGGCCGAGACCGGCGAGGACCTGCACATCCTCGCCGACTCGCAGTACGCGATCAATGTCGTGTCCAAGTGGCGGCTCGGCTGGAAGAAGCGCGGCTGGACGAAGGCCGACAAGAAGCCCATCAAGAACCTGGAACTCATCCAGGAGATCGACCGCGCCATGGAAGGGCGCCGCGTCACCTTCGAGTGGGTCAAGGGCCACGCGGGCCACCGCATGAACGAGCGCGCCGACGACCTGGCGCGCTCCTGCGCCGAGGCCTACCAGGCCGGGCGAACGCCCGAGCCGGGTCCCGGGTTCGGGGGCGGCGCGTCGCGCGGCGCTGCGTCGGCGGATCAGGCGTCCTCAGATCAGGCATCCGGGGATCAGACGGATGAGGGCGCGACCACTGTGGCTGCGTCCGTCGAGCCGCACAACGTGCCCGCTACTACTGATGCCCTGGGGAGCGCTCCCGCTTCACACGACGCCTCCACCGACAAGGCCGCCACGTCGACATTCCGTTCTCATCCCAGCGTTTTCTCCACGCCCACCGAGGCGAACGAACCCGCGGAGGCAGCCCCGGCCTCGTCCGTGAGTGAGCCCGCGATGACCACCGAAGACGCGATCGCCCGCGAGCGCGAGTTCATCCTGGCGTGGACCGGCGGTGACGAGGAGGCGCTGGCGGCTATGACCGACGAGCGGACGACGCGCATCTGGCCGGGTGGCGGCGCGACCACGACGCTGGCGGGGCCCTCGCCCGCTTCCCCATCCATCGGCCGCATCGACGCGCACGATCTGGGCGGGTCGTTCCTGACGCGCTACCGGGTGCGCTGGGAGGGCGGCGCCTCGCTGGAATCCAGCGTGTGGGCGCCGGCGACTTCTGGCGAGGGGCGCCTGATCATGGTGCACCACCAGTCGACGCTGATCGGCTAAAACGGGAAGTTCTGTCGCGGGTGGACTCTGCGTGCTCGTTCTCGTTCTCAACTCGCGCGTGCTCAATGCACCGGATCACCACGCAAGGCACCGGGCCGCTACGCGAATAAGCACCTCGACGGCCAGCGCACGCGTCCCAGTCCAACGCAGCCCTTTACGCGGATAGGTTGCTCGCACGCGGATAGGTTATGCGCAGGCGGATAGGTCATTAAGGTATCCGCATCGTCATGACCTATCCGCATAGCCGCTTCCAATCCGCCCACCCCAACGGCACCTACGCGGCATTGCACCGCTTAGGGAGCATTACACCGGTTAGGGAGCATTACACCACCTCCGAGCTGGTGTAATACCCCGCTAAGTGGTGTCACACCACTTAGGAACAAGCCAGAACGCGGAACATGCCCGACCGGACATACTGCTGATCCAGGCTGCGGCGCCCGTGGGCGGCGGCAAGGCCTGGCCGGGCTTCGAGATCGATCACTCCGAGCTGAAGGCTCGCGTGTGGCGATCTCGCGGGCGGGCCGCCGCCCACGGGCGCACCAAGCAGCCAGGTCCGACAATGCCGCCCCTCCGCGAGGAGCTCCTACACCCTTACAGCTTGGCGCCTTCGAAGCTGAAGATGTCGAGGAACTTGCGCGCGCGGTCCGAGGACGGGTCCGCAAAGAACTTGCGCGGCGGGTCGACCTCGACGATGCGGCCCTCGTCCATGAAGACGATGCGGTCGGCGATCGCGCGGGCGAAGCCCATCTCGTGGGTGACGATGAGCATCGTCATGCCGGTACGAGCCAGTTCCAGGACGACGTCGAGGACCTCGCGCACCATCTCCGGGTCAAGGGAGGCCGTGACCTCGTCAAGGAGGAGGATCTCGGGGTCCATCATGAGGGCGCGCACGATGGCGACGCGCTGGCGCTGGCCGCCGGAGAGCTGGCGCGGGTAGTCGTCGGCGCGGTCCGCCAGACCGACGCGCTCGAGCAGTTTCAACGCCCGCTCGCTCGCGTCGGCGCGCGATTCTCCCGCGACGAGGCCGGGGGCGAGCGTCAGGTTCCCCATGACGGTCAGGTGGGGGAAGAGCTCGTAGGACTGGAAGACCATGCCGATGCGGCGGCGAACCTCGGGCCAGGAGACGCCGGGGGCCGCCAGGTCATTCCCGTCGAAGAGGATCTGCCCGGAGTTGATGGGCTCAAGGCCGTTGATCGTGCGCAGGAGCGTGGACTTGCCGCAGCCGGAGGGGCCGATGATGACGACAACTTCGCCGTCGGCGACGTCGAGGGAGACGCCGCGCAGGGCGTGGTGGCCGCCGGGGTAGGTCTTGTCGAGGTCGACGAGGCGCAGCTGCGGGTCGGAGGTCAGTTCTGCCATGTTTTCTCCATGTGGCGTGAGAGGAGCGAGATGGGCCAGCAGATGAGGAAGTACGCCGCGAAGATCAGGCCGTAGATCCACAGCGAGGCGGTCGGGTAGTTGAAGCGGTTGGCGTCGATGATCTGCTGTCCAACCTTGAGGACTTCGACGACGCCGATGAGCACGACGAGGGACGTCGTCTTCACCATACGGGTGATGAGGTTGACGGCCGGGGGCGCGAGCCTGCGCAGGGTTTGAGGCAGGATGACGCGACGCATGGTCTGCCTCGGGGTGAGTCCCAGCGCGTATGCGGACTCGTACTGGTGGCGCGGGATCGCGATGAGCGCGCCTCGCACGAGGTCACCCATTTCGGCGCCGCCCCACAGGGTGAAGACGAGGACGGACGCGGTAATGCCGTCCAGGTTGATCCCCGCGACGCGCGTGAGCCCGAAGTAGGCAACGAACAGGAGGACGAGCTGGGGCATGATGCGCACGAACTCGAGGTAGATCTGCATGAGCCAGCGCAGGACTCGCCAGCGCGAGCGCATGCCGAGGCCGACGAACACGCCGAGCACCAGCGACAGCACGACGGACAGCGCGGAGATGCCGACGGTGACGCCCAGTCCTTCGAGGATGCGCACGAGGTTGCGGCCTTCGAAGATGACGTTAATTCCCAAATCCGCCACGGCGCACCTTCTTTTCGATAAGTCGGGCCGCGATGGACACGGGCAGAAGGATCACCAGGTAGGCGATGACCAGGAGGATCAGCGCTTCGGAGGTGTTGTAGGACATGCCGATGAGGTCTTTCGCGACGTACACGAGGTCGGGCAGCGCGACGACGGAGACGACGGATGTTTCCTTGATGAGGAAGATGACGTTGGCGGCGAGAGGCGGCACGGAGGTCGCGATGGCCTGCGGGAGGGCGACGTGGCGCAGCGTCTGGGTGCGGGTGAGGCCGAGCGCCGCAGACGACTCCCACTGGATGGTGGCTATCGAGTCGAGACCGGAGCGCAGGGCCTCGGCCATGTAGGCGCCGCCCAGGAAGATGAGGCCGACGATCGCACAGGTCTCGCCGCTCCACTTGATGCCCACGCGCGGCAGGCCGAAGTAGATGAAGAAGAGCTGCACGAGCAGGGGCGTGTTGCGCGACAGTTCGACGTAGGCGGCGGCGATCTGGGCGGCGACGGGGATCCGGTATTGCCGGATCGCGGCCACGAGCAGGCCGACCGCGAGCGAGCCGACGATGCCGATAGCCGCGATCCTCAAGGTGAGGATGGCGGCGTCGACGTACAGGGGCGCGTATCGCGCCAGAATGTCGAGATTCATAGGAAAAATCTGGGACGAGGCCGTGGCCGGCCGGGGCGTTTACCCGCGGTGGGCGCTGTCCCCGGCGGGGGCCACGGCCTCGTTCCTGTCAGTTGGTGGAGGTGGTGTCCACGCCGCCTTCGACGACGAGGTCGTCGGGGGTCGCGGCGTCACCGTAGACGGGGGCGAGGGTCTGCTCGTAGTCCTTGTGGAAGAAGTTCTCCTGGCCGAGCTCAACGAGCTGGTTGTTCAGCCAGTCGAGGAGGGCGGTGTTGCCCTTCTTGACGGCGGCCGCGATGTAGCTGGTCTCGCCCAGGCTCTTGATGCCGACGCTGAAGCCGGGGTGCTGGATCGCCCATGCGATGACCTCGGTGTTGTCGGTGGAGAAGGCGTCACCTCGGCCGTCCTCGAGGGCCTGGTAGGCGTCGGAGTACTGGTCGTACTTCTGGAGCTTGACCTCGGGGTGGTTGGCCTCGAAGTAGGCTTCGGCGGTCGTGCCCTTGGTGACGATGAGGGTCTTGCCGGCCAGCTGGCTCACGTCGGTGATTTCAGCCGAGGTGGGCGAGACGACGCCGAGGGAGACCTTGAAGTAGGGGTTCGCGAAGTCAACCTTTTCGGCGCGCTCGGGTGTGACGGTGAAGTTCGCGAGGGTGATGTCGACCTTGTTGGAGGCGAGGACCTCGGTGCGGGCGGCGGCGTCGACGGGGACATACTTGGCGGTGACGCCCAGGTCGGCGGCGATGCGGTCGCCGTAGACGACGTCGTATCCGGCGGGCTTGCCGTCGGCGTCGATGTAGCCGAAGGGGGCCTTGTCGGAGAAGATGCCGATGACGATCTCGCCGGCTTCCTTGATCTGCTCGGGGCTGCGGTCGCCGACCTGCGCACTCGACGAGGAGGACGAGGAAGTGGACGCGCCACCGGAGCATGCGGCCATGCCGAGGGCTGCGACCATGGCGACGGCGGCCGTGGCGAGTCGAAGGAATGGCTTCTTGCGTGCGTGAGTGGCGCTCATGAGGGCTCCTGATCTGCGTTGTCAATGGATGCGCCGAGGAGATGTTCCTCGGCGACAGGAACGATATTTCCACCGGACGGTCTATTGCGCGAGGGCTGTTTCCCGTTTTGAAACTATGTGACAGGCGAGGGCTATCCCTCCCCGCAGGTTTCCACACCGGGACCTTCGACCCACTAAAACGTGCAAGTCGTCACGCACGGCCCCGCCAGCGCGCGCGAGGCCGTAGCGGCGCGTAAAAATTGCTCCCATGCCCAAGCTACCGCGCACCGTGAATGTCCCCGTGCCGGCTAGCCCTACCCGCCTCGAGATCCTCGACGGTCTACGCATCACGGCACCCGTCGCCGCGGGTTACATCCCACTGGGCCTGGCCTACGGCCTGCTGGTCGTCCAGCTGGGGCTGCCGTGGTGGATGGCGCCAGCGCTCTCCCTGGCCGCCTACTCGGGCTCGGCCGAGCTCCTCGTCGTCACCCTGGCCTCGCAGAATACGCCTTTAGCCGTCATCGCCGTGACGATGCTGCTGGTGAACTTCCGGCTCCTGTTCTTCGCCTTCTCGTTCCCACTGCACGTCATCGAGGGGCGTTTCGCCCGCATCTTCTCGATGTACGCCCTCGTGGACGAAGCCTACGCGCTCACCGCCGCCCGCCCAAACGGGTGGACGAAGCCTCGCCTGTTGGCGATGCAGGTACTCTTCCACCTGACGTGGTTAGTGTCGGGCGTGGTCGGCGTCCTCGCCGGATCGCTCATTCCCACGCAGATCGAGGGCCTAGACTTCGCGCTGACGGCTCTGTTCATCACGTTGACGCTGGACGCTGCGCGCACCAGGCACGAGGCGCCGTCGGTCCTCCTGGCCGGCGCATCCTTCGCGGTGGCGATGGTGGTGGTGCCCGGGCAGCGCCTACTGGTGGCGCTGCTGCTGTTCGTCGCGTGCCTGGCGGTTCGCCACGTCCTTCATCGCCGAGGCATCCTGCACTCCGCAGATGAGGCGGCCGAAGGAGGTGCGCAATGACTCCGACGCTGGGCTACCTGCTGGCGCTTCTGGCAATCACCTTCGTCATCGACTTTACGTTGCGCGCTCTGCCCTTCAAGATCCTTGAACCGCTGCGCGATTCGCGTTTTGTCTCCGACATGGCGGTGTGGATGCCGCCGGGCATCATGCTGATTCTGGTGCTCTCGACGCTGACGCAGGGCGCGCAGGAGGCGGGTGGCCGCTGGTGGGCGGCGCTGGTGGCGACGGGCGTCACCGTCGCTGTGCACCTGCTCTTTGGTCGCAAGCTCCTGTGGAGCGTCGGCATCGGAACGGTGTGCTACGTGGCGTTGCTCAACTGGCTCTGACGAAATAGCGCTGACGAACTGGCTGTCACCCGCTGGCTCTGAGCTGGCTGGGCCCGGCAGGGGCAGACATACGCGCACGTTAACCCGCTAATCCGAGCGTGGACCCGATATCTCGCACGTGGGCCCGATGGCATGCGCGTGGGCCACTTGATGTGCACCCAGGCCCAATAGGTGGTCACCTAAACCCACTCACGCACACGTTAACCCATCTAGTGGAGCATGGGCGGCAGCGCCCAGCCGCCACTAGATGGGTTTAGCTGCGCATTAGCGGGTTACGGGTGCCAGTAGTGGGGTCCAGCTGTCAGATCCGACTCGCATTCACCTGTCCTGCAGCGCCGAATAGCGCAATCGATGCGTCCACACCCCCTCGACTCGTGGCCCCGCCGCCACCAATCGGGAGGAATGACGCCATCCAAGCCTCCGACACGCCGGCGACACGCCGCCAGAGGGCTTC
>ERZ773021.358-NODE-358-length-22607-cov-82.4762_pt1 | contig 22607 bp, 19 predicted proteins | sample MGYA00511668_ERZ773021 | MGnify/ENA primary metagenome ERZ773021 (study PRJEB29015, sample SAMEA2737961) | human oral metagenome | biome: human oral; feature: human-associated habitat; material: dental | place: China | collected 2032 ... | reverse complement strand
TATAAGCGGCACAAGTGCGCCCGTAACTTTGGCGATAAACACGGCAGCCAGTAAAAACCGCACCGGAACGTTACCCTCTTGCTGTAGTTTGACAGCCATCGGCCCCACGGTATCTAACAGCCACATCCCGCCGCACATCCAGTAAAAGCTGGGTGCAGCGTGCAATAAACCTGCGATAGCGGCTCCAATAAACAGCGGTGTTCCGGGAGGTTTCGTGCGGGTTTTCTCCATGTCATACAGTCTAGAAGCCGTCACCTCTTCCTATCTAGAGGGAAGTGTAGATATTGTCATAAAAATAATTTTTGTTCTATAGCCCCAAAAGTATTACTAATAGAACATAACGGATTGCTTTCTATGGAGAATTCCGAGATTCTGGGGCTTCCCGAATTAGCAACCGAGACTACTCTGCTTGCCGTGCACATGAAGAACGCGAGCTACACTTACCCGAGCAGAGCATTCAGGGGCTAGCGACTTCTGTTAAAAAATATGTTTTTCAGACTCAATAACCCCTTATTTCAGAGGTGGCGCCGAACTGGTGCGGAAGGTCAGAAGTGCATCATTGAGGAAGGAAGTCGATGTGGGGAGACCCGTGAACTTTCCCACAGCATTCTGGGCGTGTTCTTCAGAGAAACAGGACGTCCCATGTGCTGTATAAACGCTAGATAAACGAAAATTTTTTCGTTGACAGAGCACGTAAAAATGCATATTTAGTGGAGGCTGGCAAGAATGACCCCAATATCTAGTGTCGAGGGTTAATATTCAACTGAAAGTGTATGAAAACATTGAGTATATTTGTAAAAACATGCATTTACGACACGCCCGAGATGCGTCACAGAGGGTCTGAAAGCGGGTAAAAATTGGGTTTTTTGTAGCTTGCACCCGTAGCTGCAAACCCCATAGAATGTAGATGTTTGCAAAGACCCGGCGATCACCGGCGAGCAATTCGGAAGAACAGACCGCACCTGCGGGACCCCACCTTTTCGCTGCGGCGAGGGGCGCCTTAGCGGAACAGATGCAGTCTTAGTAGACCCGGACGGTTAAGCCCGATACAGCTGTTAATAAGCGACTGATACTCGCTCAACGCGCCGCTCTCCGGGGGCGTAAGAACGTTCCTGATGAACAGTTCATAGCCCCGGGGGAGGTCGGTGCGTTTGTCTGTATCAGTAAGCAAGGTGGTACCGCGCCAGCATATACGCCCCATGAGGGGCGCACGATGAAGGCGTCCTTGCACCCGTTTGTCCATCCTCGGCAAAGGGTGCGGTTCACGTACCCAATGGCGGGAATCTGAACAGAAATAGGGCGCACTGCATGTCAGAAAATGTCTACCCCAAGGTGAGCGCGTTTGAAGCCTCAGGCTACGGTGTAAGCGCATCACCTAAATTCCCTAAGCTCGAAGAAGCTGTACTCGACTATTGGAAGAAAGACGGAACCTTCCAAGCATCTATCAATAACCGCGAAGCCGGGCCTCACGGCGATAACGAATTCGTCTTCTACGATGGCCCTCCATTTGCAAATGGTCTGCCGCACTACGGGCACCTGCTCACAGGTTACGCGAAAGACCTTGTAGCACGTTACCAAACTCAGCGCGGGCATAAAGTAGAACGCCGCTTCGGCTGGGACACTCATGGTCTGCCTGCCGAGCTTGAAGCCATGCAACAGCTCGGCATGACCGATAAACAAGAAATCCTAGAGATGGGCATCGATAATTTCAACGATGCCGCACGCGCCTCCGTGCTCAAATACACCAACGAGTGGGAACAATACGTTACCAGGCAGGCGCGTTGGGTGGACTTCGAGAACGACTATAAGACCCTCAACGTTGAGTACATGGAATCCGTAATCTGGGCGTTCAAGCGTCTCTACGATAAAGGGCTTACGTACCAAGGGTTCCGTGTTCTGCCGTACTGCTGGAAAGACGAAACCCCGTTATCGAACCACGAGCTGCGCATGGATGACGACGTCTATCAGGATCGTCAAGATCAGACCGTCACAGTAGCTTTCACCCTCACCGCAGACGACTCGCTCGCTGCCAATAAAAATATTGTCGCTGAATTGGCAGGTGTTGAGGCGCTTGCCTGGACCACCACCCCCTGGACCTTACCCACCAACCAGGCGCTCGCCGTCGGACCCGACATTGAATACGTTGTAGTTCCCGGTGCCGGGGAGTTTAGCGGGCGGCGCTTCCTCATCGCAGCTGATCTGCTGGGAACCTATGCGAAAGACCTCGGGTATGCAGGGGAGAGCCCCGCCGAGGATGCGGCAGCCGCCATCACAGCGCGCTACACCGGCTCCCAACTAGAAGGTGTGCGCTACACTCCGCTGTGGGATTACTTCGCCGATGCCGAGAAATGGGGCACAGGAACCTCCTGGCAGATTCTCCTTGCCGATTACGTAAGTACCACTGACGGTACCGGTATCGTTCATCAGGCACCCGCCTATGGTGAAGACGACCAGAAAGTTTGTGAATCCTACGATATTCCCGTGGTGCTTTCGGTAGATGAAGGCGCCAAGTTCCTTCCCCTGTTCGGGCAGCCTAGCCCCTCAGGGTCTACTGCGCTTGCGGGTATCGCCGGAGTTCAGGTTTTCGAGGCAAACCGCACCATTATTAATGCTCTTAAGGCAGATGGGGCGCTCATCGTGGAGAAATCCTATGTGCACTCCTACCCACACTGTTGGCGCTGTCGTAATCCTCTTATTTACCGCGCCATTACCTCTTGGTATGTGAAGGTGACCGAGTTCAAAGACCGCATGTCTGAGCTGAACGAGCAGATCAACTGGATTCCCGAAAATGTCAAGTACGGGCAGTTTGGTAAGTGGGTTGAGAACGCTCGCGACTGGTCAATTTCGCGCAACCGTTTCTGGGGTTCTCCTATTCCCGTTTGGGTTTCGGACGATCCAAATTATCCCCGTGTTGATGTTTACGGATCGCTCGAAGAACTCAAGGCTGACTTCGGTCGCCTGCCGCTGAACAAGGAGGGGAAGCCAGATCTACACCGTCCCTATATTGATGAGCTGACGCGTCCAAACCCTGATGATCCAACGGGTAAATCTACGATGCGTCGCGTCGAAGACGTGCTGGACGTATGGTTTGACTCTGGGTCGATGCCGTATGCACAGGTTCACTATCCCTTCGAGAATAAGGACTGGTTCGAGAACCACTATCCGGCGGACTTCATCGTTGAGTATATTGGTCAGACCCGTGGCTGGTTCTACACTTTGCATATTTTAGCGACCGCACTATTTGACCGTCCTGCCTTCAAGAATGTTGTCAGCCACGGCATCGTGCTTGGTTCTGACGGGCAGAAAATGTCGAAGTCGTTGCGTAACTACCCGGATGTCTCTGAAGTTCTTGACCGCGACGGCTCGGACGCTATGCGCTGGTTCCTCATGTCATCGCCGATTCTGCGCGGTGGCAACCTGATTGTGACCGAGCAGGGGATTCGTGAAGGGGTGCGGCAGGTGATGCTTCCGCTCTGGAACGTCTATCACTTCTTCGCTCTCTACGCGAATGCTGCCAACAAAGGCGCGGGATATACGGCACAGGTGAAGTACGATTCGCAGCATGTGATGGACCGCTTTATCTTGGGCAAAACCCGGGAGCTAATACAGCAGGTTACCGCGGACATGGACTCTTACGATATCTGGAGTGCCTGCGAGCATCTGCGTCTTTACGCTGATGCTCTTACCAACTGGTATGTGCGCCGCTCGCGTGAACGCTTCTTTGACGAAGACCCCGATGCCTTCGATACCCTGTACACTGCTTTGGTGACGGTATCAAAGGTAGCGGCGTCACTTCTGCCTCTCACGACCGAAGAAATCTACCGTGGTCTGACCGGCGAGCGTTCGGTACATCTTGCCGACTGGCCTGCCGCTGAAGACTTTGCTGATGAATCTGAGCTGCTTTCGCTCATGGAAACCGTACGGGCGGTATGCTCTACAGGGTCTTCTCTGCGTAAAGAGAAGAAGATCCGTGTGCGTCAGCCTCTGCAATCGCTCACGGCGGCCATTGCCAACGAGCAGTTCGCACAGCTGGAAACCGCATTCGGCACTAAGGGCGCCGATTATTTCGCCAAGATTGTGAAAGACGAGCTGAACCTGCGTGAGGTTATCCTCGTGAATGCACAGGACGCTAACCCTGCCGACTACGGTATCTCGCAACAGCTGAAGGTGAATGCCCGTGCCGCAGGTCCCCGCCTTGGTAAACAGGTTCAGATAGCTATTAAGGCATCGAAATCTGGCGATTGGACAATCGCCGAAGACGGTACCGTGACCGTTGCTTTCGACACCATTGACGGTGGGCTTGCATTAGTTGACGGCGAATATGAGCTGGTAACCGTGGTAGCGTCCTCGGATGACGGTACCGAGCGTGAAGCGGCAGCCGTGCTGCCCGGCGGTTTCCTAGTGCTGAACATCGAATTAACCGATGAACTTGTAGCAGAAGGTATTGCCCGCGATACTATTCGCGCTATTCAGCAGGCCCGTAAAGATGCCGGGCTGAATGTCTCTGACCGCATTAACCTAACGGTGAGTGCCCCGCAGGACACCCTGGAGGCTCTGCGCACCCACGAGGAACTGGTCACTGGCGAGACCCTAGCGGTTTCCCTGGATCTTACGGAGGGCGAGAGCCTGACCATTACGGTCGCAAAGGCAGCATAGAATAGGGGCAATATAGCCTCTAAGCCGTCCCAGCACATATAACACACCGCGGTATGTACCGTGCTGGGGCGGCGATACACCCAAACATATATCTGTACATAAGGCAGAATCCTGGTAAAGACGCTGTGTCGCACAGTTTGATACCGGCCAAGGAAAGAACACTATGAGCGAGATGAGCTACCCGGCAATCCCGAACCCCGAAGGGGTTGAACGCGTCTACGGTGAATTGCTGGCACGCGCCCCCGAAAATAAGATGGCTCCCCGGCTGGATGCGGTTCGTCGAGCCGTTGAAATCCTCGGGGATGTGCACCGCGCCGCCCCGGTCATCCACATCACCGGAACTAACGGTAAAACCAGTACCGCCCGCATGATTGAATCGCTTTTGTTGGCTCATGATCTGCGCACCGGGCGTTTTACTAGCCCGCATCTCGAAAGCGTTACTGAGCGCATCAGCATTAACGGTGAACCGGTGCCTGATGCCACGTTCGTGCGCGTTTGGGATGAAATTTTGCCATACCTCACTCTTGTGGACGAAGAATTTGCTGCACGCGGAGAACCAAAACTTACGTTCTTTGAGTCCATCACCGTACTTGCTTTCGCTATTTTTGCCGATGAGCCCGTGGACGTGGTGATTCTAGAAGTCGGGATCGGCGGTTCATGGGATTCTACGAATGTAGCCGACGGTATTGTCTCCGTCGTGGCACCCGTTGGCCTTGACCATACCGATATGCTGGGGGATACTCTGGCTGAGATTGCAACGGAAAAAGCCGGGATTATTAAACCCGACGGATACCTTATTTCTGCGGCGCAAGACCCTGAAGTAGCGACCATACTTCTTGATACTGCTCGTAAGCAAAACGCCAAGTACGCCTTCGAAGGTGTTGAATTTGGTGTGGTTGAGCGTGACCGCGCGGTCGGCGGGCAGCTTTTGACTCTCCGAGGTTTAGCAGGAGAATACCCCGAGATTGAGCTCCCCCTACACGGTGAGCACCAGGGGCAGAACGCATCATTAGCTCTTGCCGCAGTCGAGGCATTTTTCGGTGGGGATCGTGCCCTTGCGCGAGATGTAGTACTCGCCGGATTCGCCCAGGTACGTTCGCCAGGGCGGCTTGAGATGATTCGCAGCGAGCCTTTGGTAGTGCTTGACGCCGCCCATAACCCGCATGGGGTGCGCGCCGCATCTACGGCTTTTAAAGAGGCATTTGAACTGTCCCATGTGCATGCAGTCGTCGGTATTCTAGGCGAAAAAGACGCTCTCGGTATTTTTGAAGTACTTCGTGAAGAATACGTAGACTCAACCGATGCCACATTCCGGTTGTATCTTTCTGCCTCAGAATCTTCCCGAGCCATTGCCCCGGAAGAACTTCAAGAGATTGCCCTCGACGCCGGGTTCGACGAAGACATTATTACGGTATGTGACCACCTGGATGAGGCGCTTGCCACCGCCATGGAAAACGCCCTCTTTGAGCAGGAATCTGCTGGTGTGTTGGTCACAGGATCGGTCACGGTCATTGGGGAGGCGCGTACCCTGCTGGCCCAACCCGCCCAAGAATCCACTGCACAGCACAACGCCGAGCCAGAAGAACTCGCTGAGGCTGCAGAAACCGATTCCGATGAACTATTCGGCGAGATTATGGCTGAACTGGCGGGGGAGGAACCTCGTGAAATCCCGTTAGAAGACTCATTGGGACTACCTCTGGCAGACGGCACCAATAATCCTGAGGAAAGCTAAGACCATATGGCAAAAAAGCAGTTTATGACACGCGCTCAACGGGAATGGAAGCCCGGGACGGTTAAGAAACCACGTTCTACGAAAGTCATGTTTGCTTCCACCATTTTGGTACTCGAAGCATTCACGATTTTCTTCGGCACACTAGCCGTTTTCGGACTACATTTCAACGATCCGAGCACTGTAAAAATCATAATCTGGGTTGCAGGTTTGGTGCTTGCCGGTGCGTGTATATTCCTACCCGCTAAGCTGATGAAACCGTGGGGATACTCGGCTGGTTGGGTGCTTCAAGGCACCATGCTTCTTGCCTCAGTCATTGCGTTACCCTTCTCGCTCGTGGTAACAATCCCGTTTGTTGCCTGCTGGTGGTATGCGCTACACGCCGGTACCCGCATCGATGCCGAAAACGAAATACGCGCCGCCGAACAAGAAGAATGGGAGCGTAAAAACTTACATGAGAGTGAGTAAGCAACGATACAGGCGATTGCGCTATGATCGCGGGCAACACCAAGATATAGGTATAAAAATCCCTGTCTTTATGACGAGAAACTTAACCCTAGGCGCCGAACACGTTAGGATAGCTACAAAGGGTTTAACGCATCATACTGCGGCTGCGGTATGATGCGTCACTTATCACCGATAAACAGGTATATGTAAAGGAGCAGCACATGGGTGCCGTTGAGCAAACATCGGAAACCGGCGATCTACTATCTGAAGATGTTATAGACTCCCAGGTTTCCTCTCGTGAGCGAGATACGGCAGAAGGATCGGAGCGTTCCTTAGCGATCTGGCTCTTTATGACGGGAGCTATAGCCCTGGCTTCATCGGCAACCCTTGTTTTTGAGCGTCTTCAGATTTTCGTGGATGCGGGGCATACCTCGGTCTGCGACATCAACGCCCTTCTTAACTGCGGCACCGTGATGCGCACCCCGCAAGCTGAAGCCTTTGGATTCCCCAACCCCTTCATCGGACTCATAGGGTTCTCCATCGTTATGACGATAGCCGCCGCCATGCTTGCAGGAGCTACCTTCAAAAAATGGTTCTGGGTAGCCACCAACATCGGCTTAGCGCTCGCGACAGCGTTTGTCTTCTGGCTCTGGTTTGAGACTACCTTCCACATTAACGCACTATGTCTTTTCTGCATGATCGTGTGGGTTATGACGATTACTATGTTTGTAAAAGTGACGGTACGCAATATTTCTCATAACGTTATTCCTGCCCCTGAGAACATTCGTGAGAGTATCGGTACGTGGAGCTGGTTTACTATCACCTTGGTGCTCATTCTCATCTTTGGGATTATTGTGATCCGTTTCTTCGACGTGATCATGAATATGATGCGCTAATTTTTATGTAAACACAGTGAGGGTGGGTCTTCCAGAAGATTATGGAAGACCCACCCTCACTGTTATATGGTTTCAACTCTAAGACATCCAAAGAGCAATCTCACGGGCTGCAGATTCGGGGGAGTCTGAGGCATGCACCAGGTTCTTTTGCACACCTTCGCCCCAATCACGTCCGTAATCTCCACGAATTGTTCCCGGTGCTGCCGTTGTCGGGTCTGAGGTTCCCAGCATTGTACGTACACCCTCGATTACACGATCTCCGCTGAGAACAGCGGCGACCACGGGACCAGAAACCATGAAATCCACGAGGGAACGATAGAAAGGCTTGCCTGCGTGCTCAGCATAGTGCTGGGCGAGAAGTTCTTCGGTGGGCTGAAGCATTTTCAGTCCTTCAATCACGTAACCCTTAGTCTCAAAGCGGCTCAAAATCTCGCCAATAAGCCCGCGTTCAACACCGTCAGGCTTTACCAGAATTAGGGTCTTTTCGGTCATAATTTTCCTCTATCTTGTTTGCGTTCATTCTGTGGCGGTTGTTCAATATCATAGGGGAAAGAGGCGCCGACATGTGTGCTTCTGCCAAGCTACGCCATCGAAATTTTTAAGAAGAGGCGTATAATCGTAGCGTTATTGTTCAATCACCGAGGAGAATCCGTGAAAGGCTTTGGCACAACATTGATGCTGGCGTCAGCAGTAATTTTTTTGGCGGCGCTACTCTTTCTGACCGCAGGAAAGTTCTCGATGGTGTGGGTTATTTTACTGATCGCAGCTCCTTTCGCTTTCATCCTCGGTATTCCCTTTGCCACAGGTTCCGGGCCAGAGTATCTGCCTAGTAACCCAAAACTGGCGCAGAAAGCACGCGAAAAACGTGATGCTGAACTAGGTCTCGGCTAGGTTTTTACTCTCGTGATAAGCGCAATGTTGGTCACACCAACGTTGCGCTTTTTATGCATGTATAGGGTGTTCTGGATTGCACACGGTATAATGATGAGCGGTACGTTTTTATGCCCCGCACGCATAAAAGATACCCAGTATATTGACCGAGAGAACGTGCACGCGCATCCGTCATAGCAAAAGTTCAGATAAGACGTTAGCGGATGATGACCCCAGGCATTGGCATCTTAGTGACATCTCGGTTAAACATACTGGCCGAGAACATCATGAAGAAACGCATCCGCCGTATTTGCGGAGTAAGCCGACTTCGTGCTCGCCGTCTTGTACGCCCGGAAGCAAACGAAGGCAGACACAAAGAGCAGGCTTGAGCCACGTATTTCTTGGTAATTAGGCTTATGACACGCTAACGCGTTGATGCAGAGAGTTTTACGATGCGGCGTAAAATTCTTGAAGGAAGAAGAAAGAAAAGAATGGCTGACGAAAAGAACGCCCATCAATCTAGCATGAATATGGATGTTCTTGCTGACATGATCTCTCTCGCTGATAAACAGGATGTCTCCGGCGAGACGATGAGAACTCATCAGGAAAAAAATAATACCCGGGTTGAAAAGCAGGCAGATCCCCTGAAGGATAGTGAATCTGCAGTATCAGCAGCACCGCGTCGTAAAAACTCATCGCGCGCTAAGAAAGTTGCTGAACCCACGCCCGAAGACGCTGTTGCGGCTGGGTTAACGGATTTACGTAATCAGAAGGCTAAGCATGCCCCTGCACCAAGGAAGACTGTGGCTGCGGCCTCTGCCGAAGAAGTAGCGAACACTCTTGATACTCTTTTTACCCAAGCCGCCGAGTCTGCAGCATCAGCTGATGAAACTATGCCCCAACCCGAATCTCAGAAAACTGAAATCCGCGATTCTTCTGCCGAAAACCTTGCCTCTCCCGAAGTGGACACTGAGGTGTCCGAACTTGCCGAACAGACTGAGGTAGCAGAGCCTGTCTCTGATAACCGTGAAGAAGCCCAGACTGAAGAAGCTGCTCAAGAAGATAAGACAGCCATTATATCTTCGGAAGAAAACACCGAAGAAGCTGAAGAACCTCATACCATCCAGTCAGAGGAATTAGTGGCAGAGAACGATGCAGACTCTGAGCCTCAAGCGACCTACGACGCTGAAGAGGATGAAGCTGAGACTTCTGAGCCGACAGACGAAGAGAGCACTGCCAGCACATTCGAAGATGAAAAGTCAGACGAAGAGGAAACGGCGGAGCCAGCAAAAACTTTGCGTGACGTACAGAATGAGAAGATTGCGCAGTTGCGCGAATCGGTGCGCCCGGGCGCTATGCCTCTATTCTATTCGCCCGAACCCACTGAGCTTTCTGAGCTTGCTTCTGCGGTTGCTGTGGAGCGTGAGCGTTTGCGTGCCGAGCGTTTGGAACAAGAGCGCCGCGACCGTATGGAGCGCCGTCGTGAAGAGGCAGCAGCTGAAGCTGAGGTGACGAGTCACCGCCGTCGCCGTCGCCGTCGTGGAACCGAAGATATAGAAATTGAAGGTAACGCCGACGATGAGGTTGAGACCGTTACCAAGGTCCGCACTCCTCGCCTTGCAGATTCTCATGCTTCTGACACCGTGACTGGCGTGCGTGGTTCTACCCGTCTTGAAGCTAAACGTGCGCGCCGCCGCGAGTCCCGGTCGCTGGGTCGCCGTCGTCACATCGTGACCGAGGCAGAGTTTTTGGCGCGTCGCGAGTCAGTAGATCGTCAGATGCTTGTGCGCCAAAAAGAGGGGCGCATTCAGATTGGAGTTCTCGAAGACGGCGTGCTGGCAGAGCACTTTGTCTCTAAAACCCAGCAGGATTCCTTGATTGGGAACGTTTACCTTGGCAAAGTGCAGAATGTTCTTCCGTCCATGGAGGCAGCATTCGTCGATATTGGGCGTGGTCGTAACGCTGTTCTCTATGCGGGTGAAGTGAACTGGGATGTTACCGGTCTTGACGGTGCACCCCGCAAGATCGAGAATGCACTTAAACCGGGCGATTCCGTGCTGGTGCAGGTGACCAAAGACCCAATCGGTCATAAGGGCGCGCGTTTGACGAGTCAGGTTTCGCTTCCCGGTCGCTTCCTGGTGTATGTGCCCGGTGGCTCAATGACCGGTATTTCACGTAAGCTCCCCGATACTGAGCGTGCACGTCTCAAAAAGATTTTGAAGGATAAGCTGCCGGATGGCGCAGGCGTGATTGTGCGTACTGCAGCGGAAGGCGCATCCGAAGAAGAGCTGACCCACGATATTAATCGCTTGCGTGCGCAGTGGGAAGAGATTCAGGAAAAAGCGAATTCCCGCAAGGTGCTTGCCCCCGAAATGCTCTATCAGGAACCCGACCTGATGATTAAGACCGTGCGCGATGTCTTCAACGAGGATTTCACCTCTATGATCGTGCAGGGCCAGAGCGCATGGGACTCTATTGAGGCCTACGTGACCTATGTTGCCCCTGATCTGCTCTCACGCCTGCAGAAGTGGGAAGACGAAGATGATCTTTTCGACCATTACCGCATTAATGAGCAGCTGGCGAAGGCACTAGACCGCAAGGTATATCTTCCTTCGGGGGGTTCCTTGGTGATCGACCGTACCGAAGCTATGACCGTGGTAGATGTTAACACCGGTAAATTTACCGGTAGCGGCGGTAACCTTGAAGAGACCGTCACCAAGAATAACTTGGAGGCGGCAGAGGAGATCGTGCGTCAGCTGCGTCTGCGTGATATTGGCGGCATTATTGTTATCGACTTTATTGATATGGTGCTTGAATCAAACCGTGATCTTGTGCTGCGTCGTCTGATCGAGTGCCTGGGGCGTGACCGCACTAAGCACCAGGTTGCTGAAGTAACCTCGCTGGGTCTTGTGCAGATGACCCGTAAACGTTTGGGAACAGGTCTTCTTGAGGTCTTCTCTGAGCAATGTGACTCATGCGGTGGCCGCGGTTTGCTGGTGCACGATCAGCCGTTAAGCGGACGTTCCGGCGGTGCCTCCGATTTCATTCACCGTCAAGAGCGCACCGAACGTAAGCGTTCACGAGCGGCTTCGCGCAATAATACCCGTGATGCCGCTGAGGGCGTGGACTCAGAGAAGGACGAGAAGAAGGCAGAGCGCCGCAACGCTATGGCCTCTATTGCTGCAGCCTCGCACTCGGCTGACGAGCTTGAAGCTGAGGACCAAGCAAACCGTAAGAAGCGTAAACGTCGTAAGCGCTCTCGTCGTACCGAAACTGCCGAGCTTTCGCTGGAGCAGGAGATTCAAGGCATCAAAGCGGGAGCGAAGGCACACCGCGAAGTCTCATCCCGCGAGGACAAGGTTGCTGAGGTAACCGAGACCGATTGGATTGGTGAGCAGGGTGACTTCACATTGGAACAGCTTGCTGGGGCATTCGATCGTGATTTGAATCCAGAACATGATGCTCGGTTTACCCGTGAGTCTTCCCGTTCGGAGGCTATCCGCGCTGGAGAGGCGAAGGCTCGTGCCTCACAGAAGGCTGGCCGCATTACCCGCAGCGAGAGCGGTGGATTTAAGTCAAATCAAGGTGACCAGTCTTCAGCAGAGCAGAAGTCGCCTCGCGCCGAGCGTGAGAATCTGCAGGTTGAAGATGTGCACGAGAGCCCACGTAAGCGCCGCCGTTCGCGCCGTTCCTCTGAGAAGGAGCGTTCAGGCCGAGGGCAGGAGCAACGTGCGGAAGAGTCAGCTTCGGCCTCCCGTGTAAGCGGTGTTATTGGCAGTGCGCCGCGTGTGTCCGGTGTGATTACCCCCGGCGGGTCTGCCTCTAACTCGGTTGAGACTCAGAATGATAAAGATGGTTCTCAGCAGAAGATAGCTGCGCCAGCTGCTTCATCTGCACCGCGTAAACGTCGCTCCCGTCGAGCCGCTTCGTCGGCGGGCGCACAGTCAAATGTCGTGACGGTGGACGCCACCGAGTCGGCTCACGGTTCGGTCGTGGCTTCGGCTTCTGTGGCAGATGCGAAAGCACCCGTCGAATCTGAGGCTCCGACTCTCTTCGGTATCGGTGTTTCTGCTGCAGATATTAAGCGGGTTGGTAAGGAAGACTAACCGTATATGATTCCTTGCCGCAGATGATGAATATAACGTTGGCAATACAGGACTAGAGGCTGTATTGCCAACGTTATTTTATAGTTTAGGGATACAATTGCGCATGACCCCGCGCATACAGTATCCTTAACGATTGGTATTTATCTCAGTGAAGCCCTATCGACGCAGGGTCAGCGGGAGATACCGCTTCTGGTTTTCCCCATAGTGAGGACTTCCGGAAGACACCACCGGCAGACCGAGCGCGCATCCAACTGGGCAATCCCACAAGGAGCGCGGGTCGCATCCACTCCTTATTACTCACCAAGAGAGATAAGATACCCGTGGAGCGCACAGCAATGAAAGCGCAGGCTGTCTGCACGTGTGAGATACGAAGAAGCAAGATGTCGAGAAAAGTGAGTCCCAAAGTGGCATACGCGATTGTACGCGCTGGCGGCCGCCAGGAAAAAGTCTCTGTCGGAGACAAAATTACCCTTGACCGTGTTGCAGGTGAACCCGGTAGCACCATCGAGCTGCCCGTACTGCTGCTCGTTGACGGTGACAAGATCACCGCTGACGCAAAGTCCCTGGCTTCCGCCAAGGTAACTGCTGAAAAGATTGAAGACCTGCGCGGTCCGAAGATCGTTATTCAGAAGTACAAGAACAAGACCGGTTACAAGAAGCGTCAGGGCTTCCGCGCTGAGCTGACCACCGTTAAGATCACCGCAATCAACGCGTAATCTTAACCACCGGATACAAACCTTAAGGTAGGAAAACAGAATGGCACATAAGAAGGGCGCAAGCTCCACCCGCAACGGTCGTGACTCGAACCCCCAGTACCTCGGTGTTAAGCGCTTCGGCGGTCAGACCGTCAATGCAGGCGAGATCCTTGTTCGTCAGCGCGGCACCCATTTCCACCCCGGCCTGAATGTTGGTCGCGGTGGCGACGATACTCTGTTCGCTTTGGCAGCAGGCACCGTCGAATTCGGTACCCGCAAGGGCCGCAAGGTCGTTAACATCCTGGCAGCAGCTGAGTAAAACTCGCTCACGCTAGGAAGAGGGGGTAGGCGAAAGTCTACCCCCTCTTACCATAAGATTTTCCGCATCTACTTGAGGATGCGCCCCTCGCCAAGCTCAAGCAACCTCGTGTATTTCAGGCTTGTGCGAACCAGGAATTTACCAGAAGGAGAACACCCGTGGCAGAATTCGTGGACCGCGTGGTCCTGCATATATCCGGTGGTCACGGAGGCAACGGATGTGTCTCTGTACGTCGAGAAAAATTCAAGCCTCTCGGCGGCCCCAACGGCGGTAACGGCGGTAACGGCGGGGACGTGATTTTGCGTGTTGATAACCAAACCACCACACTATTGGAGTATCATCACAGCCCGCACCAACACGCTCCCAATGGAGATATCGGCCGCGGCGATATGCACCACGGCTACAACGGCGAAGACCTAGTGCTTACCGTACCTCAGGGAACCGTCGTCAAAGATCGTGACGGCAACGTGCTTGCCGATCTGCTGCATGTGGGTGACGAATATACTGCTGCACGAGGTGGCCAGGGCGGTCTTGGAAACGCTGCGTTAGCATCCACTAAACGTAAAGCACCCGGCTTCGCACTCCTCGGTATTCCGGGGGAAGAAACCGATATTGTCCTAGAACTCAAATCCATTGCAGATATTGCGCTTGTTGGGTACCCATCAGCCGGTAAATCTTCGCTGATTGCTGCTATCTCTGCGGCTCGGCCTAAAATCGCTGACTATCCTTTTACCACTCTTATCCCAAACTTGGGTGTTGTGCAGGCAGGTGATGTTCGGTACACCGTTGCGGATGTTCCCGGTCTGATTGAGGGAGCTTCCGAGGGTAAAGGGCTTGGCCACCGCTTCTTACGTCACGTTGAACGTTCCTCCGCACTAGTGCATGTGATTGACTGTGCCACTTTAGAACCCGGGCGTGACCCCATCAGCGACTTTGAAGTTATTCGTGGTGAGCTTGAAAACTATGCGGTAGACCCCACCGCTGGGGTAACTGTGCCGCTCAATGATCGTCCCCAGATTATTGTTCTCAATAAAATTGATGTGCCTGAAGCGCGTGAACTTGCCGATTTCGTGCGACCTGAATTTGAGAACATGGGGTACAAAGTTTTTGAAATTTCGACGGCGTCCCATGAAGGGCTTAAACCGCTCATCTTTGCAATGGCAAACCTTGTGGAAGAAGACCGTCAGAAGCGTGTTACTCAAGAAGATAATTCTACGATTGAAGCCCCAGTTATTCGCCCCCAGGGCTTCCGCTCCAAGAAAAAACAAGAATTTATTATTCGCCGCGAAGAACGTAATTTGGAGCCGCTCTTTCGGGTTATTGGGGAGAAACCGGAGCGTTGGATTCAGCAGACCGATTTCAATAATGATGAAGCTGTTGGTTACCTGGCGGATCGCCTGGCAAAACTGGGGGTTGAGGACGAACTCTTTAAATCCGGTGCCCGTGCCGGAGATGCCGTGGTTATCGGTGAAAATGATAACTCCGTGGTCTTTGACTGGGAACCCACTATGGTAGGCGGCGCTGAACTTCTGTCTTCCCCTCGTGGTACTGACTCTCGCCTCGAAGAGATTATTCGCCCCACCCGAGCCCAAAAACGTGAGGAATATAAGGAACGCATGGATGCAAAAGCAGAGGCTCGCGCCGAGCTTGAGCAAGAGCGCGTTGCGGGTGTGTGGACTGAATCGGTGGAATATCGCCGTAAGCTCAAGGAAAAAGGTAAAGCTGAAGGTATTGATATGCCTGAGGCCAAGCAATAGCCCGGTAAGCCGGGGAATTAGGCAGCCTGACGACTTGCGAAGATGTCTCAACTATCACGCATATATAGGCCCGTCGTTTCGCGTATTTTCGCCCCTAACCGGTAGCATAGAGAGTAGCTTAACCATCGAAAGGAAGCACACACATGAACTCGGTTGTCCTAGCAGCTCACGGTGCTGAGCACACTGCGGGAATGCTTAACGGCATCCCGACCTATGTTTACGGCATCGTTGCTGCCGTCGTATTTACCGTTCTGCTGCTTGTTACTCTCTCGTACAGCGGACGCGGTATTGTACGGCCCGATCACACACCGGAGCTCATGGAGGGTGACGAAGCACAGGCATTGCGTAGCTATAGCGAGAAGCATAACCGCTAGTTGCTAAGGAAAGTATCGTGACTTTTCAAGCTTTGCGGCTCAGCCTTGAGTCGATTCCGTCGCGAACTCCTGGGCGTGTACGTTTAGGAGTTATGGGCGGCACCTTTGACCCTATTCACCACGGGCATTTAGTAGCTGCCAGCGAGGTTGCGGCGGTGTTTGATCTTGACGAAGTAGTATTCGTACCGACTGGTCAGCCGTGGCAAAAGACGGGGGAGAGGCACGTGAGCGATCCCGAGCATCGTTATCTCATGACGGTGATTGCGACTGCATCTAATCCACGATTTACGGTAAGCCGGATAGATATAGATCGTGGCGGCGCAACGTATACCTTTGATACCCTTAATGAACTACGTGCTCTGCGACCCGATGCAGATCTTTTCTTCATCACCGGTGCAGACGCGATTAGCCAGATCATGACGTGGCGTAATGCTCATAAGCTGTGGGAGTTGGCTAACTTTGTGGGAGTGACCCGTCCGGGACACGAGCTTGATCCTCCGTTAGGCGAAGGACGGCAGATTACCACACTTGAAATTCCCGCGATGGCAATATCGTCAACCGATATTCGCCAACGCGCCTCTAAGGGTGCCCCTATCTGGTATTTGGTTCCTGATGGCGTGGTGCAGTACATCAATAAGTATCGGTTGTATTCTCCTGAGGATGCTGCCACGCACTACGGCGGCGGGCTGCCTCGCCAGAAAGACTCAACAGATATTCAACCAACTAGTGAAGACAAAGTAATGGAACAAGAGGTTTTACATGGCTGAAGCTAAGGGCAAAGAAGAGAAGCCCTACAGCGAGGGAGACGCGTACCTCTACGAAACATACGTGACTGAGGACGGCATTGAGGTGCCGCCTCCCACGCGTGTGATGGGTCCGCGCCGTCTAGCACGTTATCGCGAAGACGTGGCGAACTATCTGCGCGCTATGGGTCGTGGCGAGCGCCCTAACCCTGTTGAGAATATGGGGTCTTTGGCAAATACCCACGATATAGATCCGCGCGTTCTTGCAGTACAGCGTCGTTTTGCTGCACTCGCTACTCAGGGGTCTATTAAGCTGAATGCGAATGATGAAGAGAAACTGCATGAACCTGAGCCGCTAACCAGCACTATGCGTGCTCTTCGCCCGGAAGAGGTTAAAGCTAATAAGCCTGCGCCAGCTGCTGCCCCTGCCGCGCCTCCAGCGCCTGCTCCTCAGCCACAGCCGGAAGATTCTCTGCTTCAGGATTCCCTCCATGTGGAGGCAGACGATTTGACGTTCACCTCGTCAATTCCGATTATTTCTCCTGATAATTCCCCGAAGATGCACCAGTACATGGTGCGCGATGAGCCTGTTGTCGAGGGTGAAGATACTGAGATCGTTGAGACCGAGGAGCAAACTGTTTCCTCGCAGGCTCGCCCGGCAACTGCACCGCAGCCTACGGTAAAGCCCAGTGACTCTAAAGCTCAGCAAAGCCGTCATACAGCTGATGCGCAAGCCGATGAGAACCGCATTAATGTTGCTCCTGTGCCGTTGAACCTTCCTTCACCCATCCGCGCGATGGATGCTCAGGGACTTGACCTGTCGGTTCTGGACGAGAAATCTCAGCAAGATAGCGCATCCGCTCAAGCTGGCTCTGAGGCTAAGGAACAAAACGATACCGTCGCAGCAAAGAGTTCGGCGCAGCATGCTCAGACTGGTGCTCTTCCTGCGCAGAAAGCGGCAAAGAACGGTTCTGCTAAACGGAAACCGTCGGCAACCGGTACCGTTCCTAAGATTCCTGCCCGTACTGGATCTATGCCGAAGGTCTCGGATCGTACCGGATCAACCCCCAAGGTTTCTGAGCAGAAAGATGCAGCTCCGAAGGTTGTAAACCCCTGGAATACTGTCCGTTTACAGAATCCGATGGGCGCAGATTCACCATCGCAGGCGTCCGAGCGTACCGGATCAACCCCCAAGGTCTCACCGCGTACCGGGTCTGTATCGCGGGTGTCTTCTTCGCGTACTGGGTCTGTGCCTAAGGTACCTACTCGTACCGGTTCGATGTCGAAGGTCTCGGATCGTACCGGTTCGACCCCGAAGGTTTCCGAGCGTACAGGCGCCACCCCGAAGGTGAACACCCGTACAGGTTCCGTCTCGCAGGTGTCTTCTTCGCGTACTGGGTCTGTGCCTAAGGTACCTACTCGTACCGGTTCGATGTCGAAGGTCTCGGATCGTACCGGTTCGACCCCGAAGGTTTCCGAGCGTACAGGCGCCACCCCGAAGGTGAACACCCGTACAGGTTCCGTCTCGCAGGTGAAGAAGTCTGATTCTACACCCGCTAAATCTCCGGCAACGGGTTCTACCTCTGCTGTTAAGCCATCGCCTCAGAATAAGGATGCAAAGCCTGTTGCACCTTCGAAGAATAAGCCAGGCTTTGATAAAGCTCTAAACGATGGCAAGAACCTGACGTCAGACCAAGCAACTGAACTCGCACAGCGTGTGTCTGCACGTACAGAAAAGGCGATGACCTCCTCAATTGCGAAGGTTAACGCTGCTAAGTCTCCTCGTAGGCTTGGAAATACTGCAAGTATGAAACAGGTTCCTGCAACGAATACGGATGAAACAGTGTCAAAGTACGAATCCATTGAGACAAGCGAAAATAAGTCCTTGTCCCTGCTGTCCTGGATTGTAATTATCGGGTGCATTATCCTAGCTATTCTGGGTGTGTATATGTTTATCTCCAATCAAAGGTAACGATTGGCATAAGCATTTGCTTGCTTTGGCGCCTGTCCGTCAGAGAAATCTGACGGCAAGAAAGGAAAAAATGACTGCTGCACAGTCCTCTTGTGAGGCTCTGCGCATTGCCGCCCGAGCGGCAGAAGAAAAACAAGGAACCCAGCTTTTTGCGGTCGATGCTTCTGACGCTATGGGGCTGATTGACGGTTTCTTGGTAGTTTCGGCACATAATGAGCGCCTCGTCAACGCGGTTGCTGATGAAATTGAGGATGCGCTTCGAGAACAGGTTGATTTGAAGCCTGTACGCCGAGAAGGACGTGCATCTGGTCGTTGGATTCTCCTGGATTTTGGGGACATCGTAGTGCATGTTCAGCATGAAGAGGATCGCGAGTTCTATGCTCTGGATCGTTTGTGGGCGCAGGCTCCGCGTATTGAACTAGGAGTTACCCATGAAGTTCCGTTTGACCTAGAAGGCGAAAGCGAAGAGGAAGCGTCTCGGGTCGTTCCTGCTGACGAGTAACAATTTTGCTGCGCCATGCGGGCACCGCTGAGGTATACCAGAATTTGGTATCTTCGGCGGTGCTCTGCATTTTATGTCTGTAACAGTGCGAGAACTTGCATGCCTGGCAGAAAGATGTGTATTATGTTTTCTGTTGCTAAGGCAACGCAAAACTATATGAGGGGATATGGCGCAGCTGGTAGCGCACCTGCATGGCATGCAGGGGGTCAGGGGTTCGAGTCCCCTTATCTCCACTATTTACCGTCTGGTCCGAAAGGACTGGGCGGTATTTTATTATTTTTCTAACAGTACATGGTGCTTTCACATGAATGTACCTTTGGCGCGTAATAGTATTTGTCTCTTACACGAAATAATAGTGCGAAGAGATAAGAGGGGTATGGCGATTACCCCGAACAATACATTTAAAAACCTAGCTAAGATTCTAAAAAGAGTTTAAAGAATGTGCTCCTTCATCCAGGAAAGAGAGGGGGTATGCATCTTATTGAGAGCTCCTATGTTGAAGTGCACGATCGACTATTGTCATAACGAAGCGCTTAGGCACCACACGGGTTACAAATCGTGCCACAATGGCGTTCCCCACTCCATCCACAAAACTGGGTTTCGTGGTTTTTAGAGTACGCAACGTGTTGTCTAGCAGCTGATGGACAGAGCGCATTTTTCCGACTGCTGCAGATTCACCGGCGATTTCAAAGAATGAGGTATCGGTGGGGCCGGGACAGACCGCAAGTACGCGGATGCCGTCTTTTCGGGTTTCGGACCAGAGCGCTTCAGTAAAGGAAAGCACGAATGCTTTGGTTGCGCCGTACACCGCCATATGGGGCAGCGGCTGAAAGGCAGCAGTCGAAGCAATGTTGATGATGGTTCCGTTTTTGCGTTCACGCATGGCGGGCAGATACCGAGCCGTCAGACCTGTTAATGTGAGGCAGTTAAGGCGTACTTCTTGTTCCAGACGCTCAGGGCTCTCATCAGCGACGTCACCGGAGGTTCCAAACCCTGCATTATTGACAAGCACATCAATCTCTAACCCGGCACGGTTCGTTTCTTCCCAGAGCCGCTCAGCCGCATCGGGCTCGGATAGGTCGAGAGCAAAGACGGTGACTCGAATACCATGCTGAGACTTGAACTCCTCGGCGAGCTTATTGAGCTTATCCTGGCTGCGCGCGACGAGTACGAGATCTTGTTTTTGGGCAGCGTAGCGACGTGCAAATTCTTCTCCGATGCCCGAGGAAGCACCAGTAATTAATGTAGCCATGATTCTCCTTTTGTAATTTTCGTATCAATGTCAAAGCTACAATATACGGTCGTGCTAAAGACCTGCAGGACACGAAAAACTACCTGAAAGCAGAATTTGCCCTAGCCCTTGGGAAGAGGAAAGGGGAATACACCTATGAACAGATGGAATAGTTAAGCCATATTTGGAGTATTTAAGACGTAAAAGCTAAACTTCAAGAAGCTAGGGAATGGGCGGAATCTTGCCACCGCGAAGATGCATGAAGTTTCTACGCTCAAGAACCTTACGCCGTGTACTAGGAAAATATCATCCGTCAGGAGGGAACTCATGCATTCACCGATACCGAGCTACCTTGACGAAGTTCTCCAAAGCGTTGCGGCCGATAGAACGGGTGTGCTTGCGAATTATATTCCTGAACTTGCCGAGGTTGATCCTGAACGTCTTGGCGCCTCTATAGCTATGGTCGATGGGGAACTCTATGCTTCCGGCGATACTGATTCGCTATTTACCATTCAATCCATCTCAAAGCCTTTCGTGTATGCTTTAGCCCTTGCTGATCGCGGGTTTGAGAGAGTCTTAGACAAAGTTGGAGTTGAACCGTCCGGGGAACCCTTCAACGAGATCTCCCTTGAAGATAGCTCTGGTCGTCCGCTAAACCCCATGATTAACGCCGGCGCAATTACCACGCATTCTTTAGTCGGTACAGAAACAATGAATCGGGCAGAGCGTATGGAACGTGTGATTTCTGGGCTCTCTGCCTTCGCTGGCCGTTCCCTTGACGTTGATGAAGCGGTGTACTCATCTGAAATCGAGCACGCGCATCGTAATCTAGCGATCGCTCATATGCTTCGCAGTCACGACATTCTCACGGAGAACCCCACCGGTGTAGTCGAAGGCTACACCCGTCAATGCTCTTTGCTGGTAACCGTGCAGGATTTGGCGATGATGGCGGCAACTCTGGCAAACTACGGAATTCAACCCGTTACCGGGGAACAGGTAGTACCTAAGACAGTGGTGCGCCAGGTATTGAGTGTTATGTTCACCTGCGGTATGTACAACGCTGCAGGGGACTGGGCAACGCAGGTCGGAATTCCTGCTAAAAGTGGGGTAGGCGGGGGAATTATTGGCGCCGTACCGGGCCAGCTGGGACTAGCAACATTTTCACCACGCCTAGATGTACACGGCAACAGCGTGCGCGGTGTATCTCTCTTCGAACGGTTTTCCTCAGATATGGGCATGCACGTTATGAACATACCCACTGTTGCTCGGTCCGCAATACGAGCTAACTACCGAATAGGCTCCGGTGAGAAAATAACCCAGGTAATTCAACTGCAGGGCAGAATTAGATTTGCCGGTGCAGAGCGAGTTATCCGTGAAATTGTTGATACACACTACATGGGAACACGAATAGCGCTTGATGTTACCCGAGTTTATTCTGTGGATGAGGTCGCCCAGCATATGCTTCTAGAAATTATGAGAAGAATGAGACACGAGGGATACACTGTATATCTGATTGATCAAGATGACACTATTACAAATCTTGAGGCCTTGAAAGCTATGGATGTTGCCGTATTGGGCAGCATTGACGAACTCGAACACTATTAGCTCTTGAGAATTTATAAGGTGTCATGATGAAACGTATTGCTATTTTAGGCCGCGGTGGTGCCGGTAAAAGTACCCTGGCTTCCTATCTTGCTACCCGCTATAAACTACCTGTTTTCGAGCTAGACCAGTATTTCTGGGATGAAGACCTTACGCCTACTCCAGTAGATCAGTGGAATGTTATTCATCAGCAGATCATCTCTGAGCCTGAATGGATTATAGACGGTGATTTAGGCGTGTATGATACCAAACTACTAGAACGGCTCAAGGCGGCAGACACGGTTATTCTCTTAGACTTTAGCGCTCTCGTATGCGGTATGCGTGCATTACGGCGCTCCCCGGAGAACCTAGAATTTTGGAAATGGATTCTGCGCTATAGGCGCGATAGCTTGCCGCGTATTATGGCGGCATGCGCGCATCCAGAAGTACAAGCCCATATATACCGGTTCTGTGCCCCTGCCGAGCTCGATAATTTTCTCGAAAACCTTCGATAGCAAGAATATTATGCTGAATTTTGTGAGGCTTCTAGGGAAAATCTGAAGATCTTCTGGAGAAGACATTCGTTATAACTCAGAGATAAAAACTTTATAATAATGAACCTGTTCTAAGAAACATATGTCAAGATATGACTCCATTGGGAATTTCTCAAATATAAAAACACGGAGTATTAGAGACCATAAGTTTAGGCTAAACTAGTACAGAGAGCTA
>ERZ773021.355-NODE-355-length-22633-cov-360.705_pt1 | contig 22633 bp, 18 predicted proteins | sample MGYA00511668_ERZ773021 | MGnify/ENA primary metagenome ERZ773021 (study PRJEB29015, sample SAMEA2737961) | human oral metagenome | biome: human oral; feature: human-associated habitat; material: dental | place: China | collected 2032 ... | reverse complement strand
AGGTCACTGCGCAGCGCTCCGAGCGCGTAGTGACGACGCTCCTCGTTACCGCCTGCGCCGTTGTTGCCGCCGGCGGCCGCCACGATCTCGGGGGCGTAGCGCTCCACGATCTTGACCGTGGCCGATCCACTGATGGCGCCGTCAGCGCCGGCTGCGATGGCTTCGGCGACCTGCTCGGGCGTGGAGATGCCGAAGCCCAGCATCACTGGTGCGGCGGCGTCGGCGCGCAGGCGCTCCACCGACTCGGCGAGCCCCACAGTGGAGGAGGCCCGCTCGGTACCGGTCACCCCCACCCGGGAGACGGCGTAGACGTAGCCGCGTGAGGCCGCCGCCACCGCGTCCAGAGTCTCGGCCGCGGCCGACGGCGGGGCGATGTAGACGGCGTCGACACCGGCCTCCTCAGCGGCCCGGCTGAAGGGGGCCGACTCGCGGATCGGGACGTCGGGAAGCAGCACCGAGTCGATGCCGGCCTGCGCGCACTCTGAGTAGAAGCGCTCCAGGCCCATGGCGAAGGGCACGTTGCCGTAGATGAGCATGCCGATGGGCAGCCACGGGTGGCGCCGGCGCACCCGCCGAACCACCTCCAGGCAGTCCTGGAAACCCACACCCGCGGCCAGGGCCCGCACATGCGCCTTCTGGATCGTGGGGCCGTCGGCGACCGGGTCGGTGAAGGGCACGCCGAGCTCGAGGGCGTCGGCCCCACCGGCGATGAGCGCCTCGATGACGGCCTCGCTGGTGTCCGGGTCGGGGTCACCGACCATGACGAAGGGGACGAAGGCGCCCTCACCGCGCTCCTTGAGGGCGGCGAACATCGCGGGATAACGACTCATCTCAGAACTCCTCATCCGGGCCGGCGTCCGGGCTGGTGCCCCTGGCGGCGTTCAGACCCGCGTACTCGGTGCGCTTGCCCATCTGCTCCACCATGCGCGAGGCCCTGGCAACGGCGCCGTCAGTGGAGAAGGAGCCGCCCAGCCTCGCCTGCACCTGGTCGAGGTCCTTGTCCCCACGGCCCGACAGGCACACCAGCAGGATCGGGGGCTCCTCGCCGTCGGGCACCTGGCGGGCCATGGCCAGGGCCTGAGCCAGGGCGTGGGCCGACTCCACCGCGGGGATGATCCCCTCGTGGCGTGACAGCAGGCGGAATGCCTCGATCGCCTCGTCGTCACTGATGCCCACGTAGCGGGCCCGGCCGGTGTCCGACAGCCAGGCGTGCTCGGGCCCCACGCCTGGGTAGTCCAGGCCTGCCGACACCGAGAAGGACTCCTCGACCTGCCCCTCCGAGGTGCGCATGAGGTAGCTGCGCGCTCCGTGGAGGATCCCCACCAGCCCCTTGTTGATGGGGGCGCCGTGGCGGGAGGTGTCCAGGCCCTCGCCGGCCGGCTCAACCCCGATGAGCTCGACCCCGGGGTCGTCGATGAACTCGGCGAACATGCCGATCGCGTTGGAGCCGCCGCCCACGCAGGCGATGACCGAGTCCGGCAGCCGCCCCGTCAGGCCCAGGACCTGGGCGCGGGCCTCCCGGGAGATGACCCGGTGGTACTCGCGCACGATCGTGGGGAAGGGGTGAGGCCCGGCCGCCGTGCCCAGCAGGTAGTGGGTGTCGGCGAAGGAGGCCGTCCAGTCGCGCAGCGCCTCGTTGACGGCGTCCTTGAGCGTGCCCGCACCACTGTCCACCGGGACCACCGTGGCTCCCATGAGCTCCATGCGCTCGACATTGGGCGCCTGACGCACGACGTCGGTGGCCCCCATGTAGATGGTGCAGTCCAGGCCCAGCAGGGCGCAGACCATGGCGGTGGCCGTTCCGTGCTGGCCGGCGCCGGTCTCGGCGATGATGCGCCGCTTACCCATCCGCTTGGCCAGGAGGGCCTGTCCCAGAACCTGGTTGCCCTTGTGGGCGCCGCCATGGACCAGGTCCTCGCGCTTGAGCAGGATGCGTGCGTTGCCCTCCAGCGGCAGGTTGCGCAGCTCGGTGACCGCCGTGGGACGTCCCAGGTAGCGGGTCATGAGCGTCTCCAGCTCGGCGGCGAAGGCCGGATCGGCCTGGGCGTCGATGAAGGCGTCCTCGAGCTGGTCCAGCGCCGGGATGAGCAGCTCGGGTACGAACTGGCCCCCGTAGGGTCCGAAGAAGGCCGGTAGGCGCGGGTGGTGCCCCGTCTCCTGGCCGTCCCGGTCCAGGGCCGACGACGACGTGCCCTCGCCCTGAGGCAGCGGTACCGCGGTGGCCAGCTCCCGAGCGGCCTCGGCCGGATCCGGGGCCCCGGACAGGGACGAGCCCACCAGGAGGGCGTCCACCAGGCCCGACAGGCGCCGCACGTCCTTGGGAGCGCCGACCCCCGACTCACCCACAAGCACCACCCCGGCCGGGGCCAGGGGAGCCATCTCCTCGGTGCGCGCCAGATCCGTCTCCAGGGTGCGCAGGTCGCGGTTGTTGATGCCGATGACCTCCGCGCCCAGGGCAGAGGCACGATGCATCTCCTGAGGCGTGGAGACCTCCGTGAGCACCTCCATGCCCAGGCTGTGGGCCAGCTCGGCCAGCTCGCGGTAGACGTCGTCGGGCACCACCGAGAGCATGAGCAGGACCGCGTCCGCCCCCAGGCTGCGAGCCGCCAGCACCTGGACCTCATCGACGATGAAGTCCTTGCACAGGACGGGCACGTCCACCACCTCGCGCACAGCCGCCAGGTCGTCGAAGGAGCCGTTGAAACGATCGGGCTCGGTGAGCACCGAGACCGCGGCCGCGTAGGGCGCGTACTGGGCGGCCAGCGAGGCCGGGTCGTAGTCGGAGCGGATGGTGCCGCGTGAGGGCGAGGCCGCCTTGCACTCCATGATGAGAGCAGGCTGAGGGCTGCGGCCCTGGCCGCTACGGGTGCGCAGGGCGGCCGCGAAGGAGCGCTGCGAGCGCTTCAGGTCCTCGGCTCTCAGGTGCCCGAAACGGGCGCGCAGCTCATCGATGCGCTCGCGGCGCGCCTGGACGATCGAGTCCAGGACGGTGCCCGTGGCGATGAGACGCGCCTCGACCGGCTCACGGTGGGTGCGCTCGCCAGGACCTGCGCCATCGGGTGACGCGGCGGGGACGGGGGCGGTGTCGGGGGTGGTCACGGCTTCTCCTCAGGCCGTCTCAGTGGCGAGGTCACTGGCTTTGGTCATGGACTCCAGGTGGCGGGCCACGCCACCGGAAAGGATCTGCTCGAGGGCCGCTGCAGTGCCGTCGGCGAGGCTGTCGGCCCGGCCGGTGAGGTACAGCAGGGCACCGGCATTGACGGCGATCGCGTCGCGGTGGGCGGGCCGTCCCTCACCCGAGACGGCCTCGCGCAGCAGGCGGGCGTTGTCGGCCGGCTCCCCGCCCAGCAGGTCGGCCAGCTCGTAGACGGGCACCCCCAGATCCGCAGGCGTGACCTCATAGGCCCGCACCCCGTCGGGCGTCGCCTCACGCACGAGGGTCGGCCCGTGGACGGCGATCTCGTCCAGGCCCGAGCCGTGGACCACGAGCGCGCGCTCACGCCCCAGCTGGACCATGGCCTCAGCGATCATGTCCAGCATGCCCGGGTCCCACACGCCCATGAGCTGGAAGGTCAGGTGAGCCGGGTTCACCAGCGGCCCCAGGACATTGAAGATCGTGGGCGTGGCCAGCGCCTTGCGCACCGGGGCCACGTGCCGCATCGCCGGGTGGTAGGCCTGGGCGAACAGGAAGGTGAAGTGGTCACGGGCCAACAGCTCGACCGCCGTGGCCGGCTCCACGTCCAGGGGCAGCCCCAGCTCGGCGATGACATCGGCCGCACCCGTCTTGGAGGACACCGCCCGGTTGCCGTGCTTGGCCACCGCGACCCCCAGCGAGGCGGCCACCAGGCCCGCCCCCGTGGAGATGTTGATCGTGCCCACGCCGTCGCCCCCGGTGCCCACGACGTCCACCAGCGGGAAGGACACCGACGGGAAGTCCCGGGCCACCTGGCGGAAGGCGCTCGCGGCTCCCGCAACCTCCTGGGGCTCCTCACCGCGGGCGTGCAGCGCCGCCAGCAGCGCCGCCGTCTCCACCTCGGACAGCTCGCCGGCGCCCAGGGCCGCGAAGACCGCGGAGGCCTGCTCACGGCTCAGGCGCCGTCCCTGCACCACCTCTCGCAGCAGCTCGTGCGCCTCCTGCGCCGTGGCAGCAGGCGCGGCCTGCGCAGCGGCCGGGGCCGCGCTGTTGGTCTGACTCATCGGTCTGTAGCTCCTTCGCAGGTGGTTGAGGCTGGTCGAGCGCCCGGGGGTGATTCTGCCCGAACGGCGGCTCCGACGTCGGTATGTGCGGGCCGATGGGGCGCAGGTGTGGCTCAGGGGGTCCGGGCCAGGCCGGTGGTGACGGCCTTGAGCAGGGCCGGGCCCTGCGGGGTGAGGATCGACTCGGGGTGGAACTGCAGCCCGACCGCGGGCAGCGACCGGTGCCGGGCCGCCATGACGATGCCTCCGCTTGGGTCCTCATCTGTTTGGGTAGTCCGGGCCAGGCTGACAAGTGCCTCAGGAAGTGTGCGCGTGCCCAGGGAGTGGTAGCGGGCCACGTCCAGCGGACCGCCGTCGAGGACCGTGAAGGCCTCGTCCGCGCGTCCCGCCTCAGTGACCTCGAGGCGGTCGGAACGGCCATGGACCGGGCCGACCGGGGCGACCCGCCCGCCGCAGGCCTCGACCAGGGCCTGGAACCCCAGGCAGATGCCCAGCGTGGGAATCGCCTCATCCAGGGCGGTGGTGATGAGCTCCATGAGGCAGCCCGACGTCGCCGGGTAGCCCGGCCCGGGGGACAGGCACAGGACCGGGCGCCGCCCTGCCTGGCGCTCGGCCTCGGTGGGCTCCAGGGCGGCGAGTACCCGGGAGGCCGGTACGTTGTTGCGGTAGACCTCGATCTGGGAGCCGAGGGTCGCGAACTGGTCGACGAGGTTGTAGACGAAGGAGTCGCGGTTGTCGAGCAGAACCACTCGAGCCGGTGCCGATGCCTCGGCACGACTCCTGGCGGCCTGCGCGGTGCTCTGGCTGCTGGTGAGGGGCATGGCTCAGGCCTCCTTGCTGGTCTGGCTGTTGGTCCGGCTGCCGGTCTGATCGATGACGAGGGCGGCGCCCTGCGCGGTGGCGACCGCCTCCAGGACGGCCCGGGCCTTGTGGACGGTCTCGGCGGCCTCGGCGGCCGGGGAGGAGGCCGCCACGACGCCGGCCCCGGCCTGGACCAGGGCGGTGCCGGCGGACACGAAGCCCGAGCGGATGACGATGCAGGTGTCCAGCTCCCCGTCACCGCGGATGTACCCCACCGAGCCGCCGTAGGAGCCGCGACGCACGCCCTCGGCCTGGCGGATGAGCTCGGCGGCCCGCAGCTTGGGGGCCCCGGTGAGGGTGCCCATCGTCATGGAGGCGCGGAAGGCGTCCAGGGCGTCGAGGTCCTCGGCCAGCTCGCCGGAGACCTCGGAGACCAGGTGCATCACTCGGCTGTAGCGGTCCACGCGCAGCAGGTCCTGGACACTGCGGGTGCCCGGCCGGCTGACCCGGGCGACGTCGTTACGGGCCAGGTCCACGAGCATGACGTGCTCGGCGACCTCCTTGGCGTCGGTGCGCAGCTCCAGCTCCAGGCGGGTGTCACGCTCGTGGTCCACCGAGCCGTCGGGGTGCAGCCCGCGCGGCCGGGTCCCGGCGATGGGGCGGATGGCGACCCGGCCGCTGCGCACCGAGTACAGCAGCGCCGACTCCGGGGAGGCGCCGAAGAGCTCGAAGTCCGGTGCGGCCAGGTAGAACATGTAGGGGCTGGGGTTGGCGTGGCGCAGCACGTGGTATGCGGCCAGCGCATCGGGGCAGTCGATGGTGAAGCCGCGCGAGGGCACCACCTGGTAGACGTCGCCGTCGGCGATGTAGCCGCGCATCTCCTCCACGACCGCCTCGAAGTCGGCGTCGGAGACGGTGGGCACCGCGTGCAGGACGGGGGAGTCGGGGCCACCGGCCGGTGCCGGTGCCTCGACGGCTGTGTCGGCGGCTACGTCGGCGGCTGTGTCTGCGCTGTCGGCTGGGTCCTCGATCCCGTCGATGGCGGCGGCCAACGCCTCCATGCGCCGCTCCAGGTCGGAGGCGTCGACCGAGGCCCCCACCAGGGTCGCCTCCTGCGTGGGGTGGTCGACGACCAGGATGATGCGGGCGTCGTAGAAGAGGTAGTCGGGGCAGGTGTTGGCGCCCTGGGCCACCTCAGGCAGGGACTCGAAGGTGGACAGGTAGTCGAAGGCAAAGGCCCCCGCCTCCAGCGGCAGGGGGGGGTGGTCGATCTCGGCCCGGGCCAGGAGGCGCAGCGGCTCGATCGTGGACAGGGCGGTGAGCCGCTCGCGCTCCTCAATGGACGGGTCATCGTCGCAGATCGTGGGCAGGCTCAGAGTCAGCCGGCCGGGGCGGCGGTCGGTGACGTGCTCGGCCAGCCCCACCTCAAGACGCGCCAGCGCCGCGAGCCCATCGGCTCCGGGGCCTGACCCGTCGATGGCGTCCAGCGCCTCAGCCATCACGGTCCCGCCCCAGCACGTCAGCCTGGCCGAGGCCTCCAGGACGGCGACCGTGGTGCGCGAGGCCTTCGTGGTGATGTCGGCGCTCTCCAGCAGGGCGCAGTCCACCGGCCGTACGGAGCCGCCCTGCGCGGCCGGGCCCGCAGTGGTGCGCAGCAGACCGGAGTGCGTCAGCTGCTCCAGCAGGGCGCCGCCGTCGGCGTGGTAGCGCACTGAGCGCGTCAGCACAGTGGGTGAGACAGTGGACGAGGCGGCCGACGGTGCGGCCTCGGGGGCAGTGTCTGGCACGGAGTCTGGCACGGTGGGTGACATGGGGCCTCTTTCCTGAGATCGGGGTTCAGGCGGGCCTCTCACTCATGCGTCGGGCGGGCCCGCGGTGAGCGAGCCGGAAGGTCCTAACGCGTCAGGATGATGGCGGCTCGCCTCGAGGGGAGCCACCACCACTGGCGGTCACGGAACGCTGTCATGGCACCGAGGGTAGAACGAGGTCGTGACGTGACCAAATCGTCGGCCGGAGATGAGACGCCTGCCCGCACCTGTCGTGTGGTGTGCACAGGCATCGGTGCGGCTCAGGTGCTTGTCCGCGTCAGTTGCCCAGGCGGAGGGTTCTTCTGCCGGAGGTGGCACTGGGCTTGGCACTGGGCTTGCTGCTGGGTTTGGCGCTCTTGCTGCTCGCCTCGGCGACGGCGGAGGCCGCGTTGACGATGCCGGCGCCGCAGGACTTTTGGTCGCACTTGGACAAGGGGGTAGCCGTGTTCTGCAGGATGGTGACGATCTCCGCAGTCTTCAGATCGGGGTTGGCGGCCAGCATCAGCGCGATGGTGCCGGAGACGTGGGGAGCCGCCTGACTGGTGCCCACCATGTCGGAGTAGCCGATGCTCCGAGGCGCTGTCTGCGACTCGTCGGTCGTGGACAGGATCTTGGGGCTGTTCTTGCCGCTGTCTCCACCGGGGGCGGAGATCTCAACGGTGTCACCGTAGTTCGAGAAGGACGAGCGGGTCCCGGTGCTCGTGGTGGCACCGACGGTGATGACGTTCTCGCAGCTGGCAGGGGCGGCGTTTCTGGCGTCCTCATTATTGTTGCCGGCGGCGGCCACGACGATGGAGCCGCGTTCGACGGCAGCATTGATGGCCTTCTGGTAGAAGCGGGGGCAGACGCGGGCGCCGCCCACGCTCAAGTTGAGGATCTGGGCGGGGTTCTTGTTGGCCGGTGCGCCGTTGACCTTGCCGCCTGAGGCCCAGGTGATGGCGTCGACGATGTTGGCGCTCTCGCCACCGCAACGGCCCAGGGCGCGGACGGGCACGATCTTGGCGTCCGGGGCGACACCCGCCACACCATCGCCATTGTTCGTGCGCGCGGCAATGGTTCCGGCAACATGGGAGCCGTGCCATGATGACGGCCGGCCCCTATCGGCTCCGCTCGGGGCGGGGCACTCACCCGGTTCGTTCCAGTCGCCCTCGTCGTAGGGGTCGGCGTCGTAGCCGTCGTTGTCACGGGCTCTCTTGGCGTCGGAGATGAAGTCGTAGCCGGGCAGGAGCTGGCCCTCGAGGTCCGGGTGGTCGGTCAGGACGCCGTTATCGATGACGGCGACCGTGACTCCCCTGCCGGTGGACTGCGACCAGGCGTTGGTGGCGTTGATTCCGTAGGAGCCCGAGGTCATGTCCCACTGCTCGGAGAAGTAGGGGTCGTTGGGGACATTGCTGTCCTGGGTGGAGGTGTTGCCCAGGGCGGTGACGTGCAGATCGGGCTCGACGGCCTCGATGCCGTCGGCGGCCTCGAGTGTGGAGATGAACTCCTTGACTTGATCCACGGTGAGCTTGTCACTCAGCTTCACGGCAGCCGTGCTCATGGCGTGAGCGGTCACGCTCTCCAACTTGACCGAGAACTTGCCCGCGGCGGCGGTCAGTGTCTACTTGTCCTTGGCGGGCAGAGAGTTGAGGACGTTCTCGCCGTAGGCCTTCGCGGAGGCGATGACCTTGCCCGCCGCCGAGTTCTCGGCGTAAGAGATGATGAAGCGGTCGCTGGGCTCGGTGACCTTCGCCGCGTTGCCGTGGGCGGAGGCCGATGCCGCGGCGGTGGCTTTGTGTCCGCCGAGGACTCCGGCGCGAACCAGGCCGACGGCGATGAGACCGACCGTCGCGATGGAGGCGACGACGATGAGCAGGACGCGTTTTCTGCTGAGGGTCATGGTGGGGAGGCTTTCGGTAGGGACGTCTCGGGACAGAGAGTGCACAGGACCCCAGAATGCGACGATTCTGGCATGAGACGGCGGAAAACTCCCACCGGTGAGTGTGGGGAGGCCTCCCCAGCGACGTTGGGGCCGGAGCGGCTCGGGTCAGACGCGCTCGCGGCGCCCGCCGCCCTGGCCACCGCGCATGACCCGACTGCGGCGAATGACCACGACGAGCACCAGGGCCGTGAGCATCAGGAGGCAGATGAGACGGCCTGTCGGCCCGGTGAGCCAGGCCGTCAGGATTGCCATGCCGATGGTCGTGTAGACGGCGGCCCAGGCGATCGCCCCGGCGGCCGTGGCCGCCACGTAGCGGCGCAGCGGCATGCGGGCCACTCCCGCGGAGAGCTGGATGACGCTCTGTATGCCGACGGTCAGGAAGGACACAGGCACTGCCAGCACGCCCCAGCGCGCCGACCACGCCTGGGCGCGGGCGTACACGGGGGACTCGAGCAGCGAGACCCACCGGGTGCGCGCGGTCCCCGCCGTGATGCCCCGGCCGATCCAGTACATGGTGTGCGAACGCATCATGGCCAGGCACCAGAAGAACAGGAAGACCCAGGGATAGGGCAGGGAGTGGATCCGTTCCAGCATGCGAGGAAGGCTAACCTAAGTCGACTGGTGCCCGGTGGTGGGCTCGCCTGTGCCCGTGCTTACGCCTGCGCCCGCGGGAGGCGTGGGGAGCCGGCGTGCGGCCGCACCTCACACTGCGGGTTGGCCCGGCGGGCTGGGGCGGCGGGCCGCCGTCGTGGGAGACTTGGGCCAGACCCATGCCGGATATGAGGAAGAGCCAGGAACCGATCTCCGTGTCACCGATCCCCACACCAGAGCAGATGACCAGCGTCCAGCCCGCCGCCACCGAGCAGGCCCGGCTGCGCAACTTCTGCATCATCGCGCACATCGACCACGGCAAGTCCACCCTGGCCGACCGCATGCTCCAGGCCACCGGCGTCGTCCAGCCCCGCGACATGCGCGCCCAGTACCTGGACCGCATGGACATCGAGCGCGAGCGCGGCATCACCATCAAGTCCCAGGCCGTGCGCATGCCCTGGGCCATCGAGGGCGACGACGGCGTTACGCGCGCCTACGCGCTCAACATGATCGACACCCCCGGGCACGTCGACTTCTCCTACGAGGTCAACCGCTCCCTGGCCGCCTGCGAGGGCGCGGTCCTCCTGGTCGACGCCGCCCAGGGCATCCAGGCCCAGACCCTGGCCAACCTCTACATGGCCATCGAAGGGGACCTGACCATCATCCCGGTCCTCAACAAGATCGACCTGCCCGCCGCCGAGCCGGAGAAGCACGCCGAGGAGATCGCCTCCCTCATCGGCTGCGACGTGGACGACGTCCTCAAGGTCTCGGGCAAGACCGGCCAGGGCGTGCCCGAGCTGCTCGACCGGATCGTCGAGACCGTCCCGCCCCCGCACGGCGACCCCGAGGCCCCGGCCCGCGCCATGATCTTCGACTCCGTCTACGACACCTACCGCGGCGTGGTCACCTACGTGCGCGTCGTCGACGGCGCCCTCAAGCCCCGCGAGCGCATCGAGATGCTCTCCACCAAGGCCGTCCACGACCTGCTGGAGATCGGCGTCATCAGCCCCGAGCCCACGCCGTCGGCCGGCCTGGGGGCAGGCGAGGTTGGCTACCTCATCACCGGGGTCAAGGACGTGCGCCAGTCCAAGGTCGGTGACACGGTCACTTCCGCAGCGGCCCCGGCCGACGAGCCCCTGTCGGGATACCAGGACCCCAAGCCCATGGTCTTCTCCGGCCTGTTCCCGGTGGACGGCTCGGACTTCCCGGCCCTGCGCGACGCCCTGGACAAGCTCAAGCTCAACGACGCCGCCCTGACCTACGAGCCGGAGACCTCCGTGGCCCTGGGCTTCGGCTTCCGCTGCGGCTACCTGGGCCTGCTGCACCTGGAGATCATCCGCGAGCGCCTGGAGCGCGAGTTCAACCTGGACATCATCTCCACCGCACCCTCCGTGGTCTACGAGGTGACGATGGAGGACCGCAGCACGCACACGGTGACCAACCCCAGTGAGTTCCCCGAGGGCAAGGTCTCCTCCGTCTCCGAGCCGGTGGTGCGGGCAACGATCCTGACCCCCAGCGAGTTCGTGGGCACGGTCATGGAGCTGTGCCAGTCGCGTCGCGGCACCATGCAGGGCATGGACTACCTCTCCGAGTCGCGCGTGGAGATGCACTACGTGCTGCCGCTGGCCGAGATCGTCTTCGACTTCTTCGACGCCCTGAAGTCGCGCACCCGCGGCTACGCCTCCCTGGACTATGAGGCGGACGGCTCCCAGGACGCCAACCTGGTCAAGGTCGACATCCTGCTCAACGGGGACAAGGTGGACGCCTTCAGCGCCATCGTCCACCGCGACTCGGCCTACTCCTACGGCGTCATGATGACCAAGCGCCTCAAGGACCTCATCCCGCGTCAGCAGTTCGAGGTCCCCGTGCAGGCGGCCATCGGCACCCGCGTCATCGCCCGCGAGACCATTCGGGCGCTGCGCAAGGACATGCTCGCCAAGTGCTACGGCGGTGACATCACCCGTAAGCGCAAGCTGCTGGAGAAGCAGAAGGAGGGCAAGAAGCGCATGAAGGCCATCGGACGGGTCGAGGTGCCCCAGGAGGCCTTCATCGCGGCCCTCGGTGCGGACACGCCCACCGGCGCCAAGCCGGGCAAGTAGCGCAGCCGGCGGGCACGAGCAGGACCGAGTAGGACTAGGACGGCACCGGCGGACGACGGAAGGACGGCTGCGGACATGAGTGATACGAGCAGGCAGACCACGATTGACGCTGCCCTGAGCGACGACGGCTCCGGGCTGGTCCTGACCCGGGAGCTGGCCCGGGTCCTGGGCGAGCCCCACGCCGGCGCGGACGGGCGCCACCAGGACGAGCCCTCACCGTTCCACGACGGCGACCTGGTGGGGACCGTCGGCGCGGTGTGCACCGTCAAGGAGATGCGGCCCGACGCCGGTCCGGCAGGCGTCTCGGCGATCCACAAGGGCGCCGTCGACGGGCCGGTTGAGGTGAGCCGGACCGGGATCGTCACCGACAGGCACGGGGACCGCGCCCACCACGGGGGCAGTGACAAGGCCCTCTACGTCATGAGCGCCGCCGAGCAGCGGCACTGGTCCGAGGTCCTGGGCGGTATTGAGCCGGGGCGGCTGGGGGAGAACCTCCTCATCGAGGGGGACATTGACGACGTGGAGATCGGCGCGATCCTGTCCATCGGTGACCCGAGCAACGCAGGACTGCGGGTCAGGGTGACCGGTGTGCGCAACCCGTGCGCCACCTTCGCCCGCGGTGTGGGACGTGCGGACTGGGTGGAGGTCTTCTCGGCGCGCAACCGGGTGGGCGTCTACCTGTCGGTGCTCACCGAGGGGGCGGTGCAGACCGGCGACGAGGTGCGCGTGGTCTCCTCCCCGGGGCACCGGGTCACCTGCCGGCGCTGGTTCGCCCACCACGACCCGCGCGACGCCCAGGGGCTGCTCAACTCCGAGATCTTCGGCAACTGCGTCATCGCCGACTTCACCAAGAAGTACGTGCGGGCCGCCGCCCACGAGCGGGTCGGCTGACGGCGCCGCTCAGTGCCCGACGGCCCCGGGCAGACGGTTTCGAGACCTCACAAACGTAAAGGACGCAAGGCTCCGCATGGCTCAGCACCACCCGCCCCGCTCCCACGCCATCCACTCCAGGGTGCGTTCCTTCTCGCGTGCCGGCGGCAGGCTGCGTCCCGTCCAGGCCGAGGCCCTGGCCCAGCTCGGCCCCCGCTACGTGGTCGACGTGCCGCGGGCCGACGCCGTGCGTACCGTGTCCCCGAGCTTCCGCCTGGATCCGGAGAAGGTCTTCGGGCACGTGGGTCAGGTGCGGCCACTGATCGTCGAGGTCGGCTCGGGCAGCGGTGAGGCGCTCCTGGCTCATGCCGCCGCCCACCCGGGGGTGGACTACCTGGCGGTGGAGGTCTGGGAGACCGCGATCGCCCGCCTGGTGACCTCGATCCACCGTCAGGGCCTGCACAACGTGCGCGTCGTCCCCGCCGATGCCTCCCAACTGCTGGCCACCGCCCTGCCGGTGTCCTGCGCCAGTGAGGTGTGGGTGTTCTTCCCCGACCCCTGGCGCAAGCCCCGCCACCGCAAGCGCCGTCTGGTGACCACGGCCTTCGCCGACTCGGTGGCGCGGGTACTGCGTCCCGGCGGGGTGTGGCGCCTGGCCACCGACTGGGCGGACTACGCCTGGCAGATGCGCGACGTCATCGAGGCCGTGGCGGCGCTGCCCACCGGCCTGCGTCCGGACATCACCCTGCCCTACTTCCGGCACGACGACGCCGGCGCCCGCCCCGACCTGGGGGCCGAGACCGCCGAGGAGGACAGCCTGGGCAACGGCCTGGACCCGGGATCCCCCGCGGGCGTGCGCGGCGGGTGGTCGCCCCGCTACGAGGGGCGGGTCATGACCCGCTTCGAGCAGCGGGGCCTGGATGCCGGGCGCACGATCCGCGACCTGACCGCAGTGCGCACCGAGGCGGCCTGGATCCCCGAGCGGGGCGCCTCCATGCTGGATCACCTCGAGGCCGAGGGGCAGGCCTGGAACCACTTGGAGTCCCAGCCCTGGCGCCTGCGTGAGGGACGCGGTGACGGCCTGCTGCACCCGGCGGACCGGTCGTGAGCGCAGCTGCCAGGCTGCCCCGCCGCGCCTGGCTCATGGTCATCGTCGCCGGCTTCCTCGGGTTCTGCGCGGTCCTGCGGGCACCGGTCGGCGTCATCCCGCCCCTGCTGACGCGCCTGGGGCAGGACCTGGGGATGGGGGAGGTGGCGCGCGGCGCACTGACCTCCGTGCCGATCCTGTGCTTCGGGCTGCTCACCCCGCTGGCCTCGATGGTGGTGCGCCGTGTCGGCATCAACACCGCGGGTCTGCTCACCTTGGGGATGGCTCTGGCCGGGGCGCTGCTGCGCTCGGCCGGCACCACCTGGGCGGCCTTCGCCGGAACCGTCATCATCGGGGCGGGGCTGACGGTGGGCAACCTGGTGGCGCCCATGGTCATCGGCCGCGACTTCTGGCACCGCACCTCACTCATGACGGGTCTGTACTCCTCGACCTGCAACGTCATCGTCACCGCGGCCACCGCCCTGGCCGTACCGCTGGCCATTGTCATCGGCTGGCAGGGCTCGGCCGCCGCCTGGACCGCGATCCCGGTGCTGCTGGCCGGCGCCATGTGGCTGTGGGTCTTCCCGCCCGGCAGCCAGGCGCCCCGGCGGAGCCTACGGGAACGGTCGGGGATGACCTCATGGGTGACGGAGCGCTCCTTGGCCCGTCCGACGTCGTCGACCGGTGCCGCCGTCTGGAGACGCCCCCTGACCTGGGTGATGGCGGTGGCCTTCGCGGCCCAGACCTTCTCCTACTACGCGATCTCGGGGTGGCTGCCCACGGCCCTGGTTGACGAGCTCTCCATGAGCGAGTCCGGTGCGGGAGTGGCCGCCTCCGTGTTCTCCCTGCTGGGAATCGTGGGACCCCTGCTGGTCCCGGTCATGTTCGAGGCGCTGGGGTGGCCGGCCAGCAGGGTCCTGGGCGTCATCTGCGCCTGCTGGCTCATGCTGCCGGTCTGCCTGACGGTGTCCCCCGCCTACTGGCTGGTGCCCTGCATGTTCTCCGGCATCGCGCACGGCGCCTTCTTCGCCGCCCTGTTCACCCTGGTCATCCGCCGCTCGGAGTCCGTTGACGAGAACCGCCGGACCACCGCCGTCATCCAGACGACCGGATACTGCCTGGCCGCCACGGGGCCGGTGGTCATGGGGTGGGTCCATGAACACAGCGGCGGCTGGGTGGCCCCGTTCGCCATGGTCGTGGGGGTACTGGTGCTCATGACCGTGTGCGCCCAGATCGTGGCCCGCGCCGGCGACTCCGGCAAACCCAAGCCGACCATTCCCGCCGGCGTCCTGTCCGGCGACGACGAGCAGGCCGAGCAAGGCGGCGACCAGTGAGCCCGGCCCAGCCAGTGGGGGAGCCCCTGCCGGGGATGGGGGAGCTGCCGGCGCAGGCGGCCGCCTCCGCACCGGACGGCAGTGAGCGCCCGTTCTCGGTGTACCTGCACGTGCCCTACTGCCGAGTGCGTTGCGGCTACTGCGACTTCAACACCTACACGAACCTGACCATGGGGCAGGGCGCCTCGGCCGAGGACTTCGTGGGAACCCTCGCCGGCGAGCTGCGCGCCGCCCGCCGCGCCATGGACGAGGCGGGCCTGCCGGTGCGCGCCGCGCAGACCGTTTTCGTGGGCGGAGGAACCCCCACCATGCTGCCCGCCGCCGACCTGGTGAGCATGCTGGAGCTGGTGCGCGAGTGCTTCGGGCTCGCAGCCGACGCGGAGGTGACCACGGAGGCCAACCCGGACTCCGTGGACGAGGCCGGCCTGGCAGCCCTGGCTGAAGGCGGCTTCACCCGCGTCTCCTTCGGCATGCAGTCGGCCATGCCCCACGTGCTGAAGGTCCTGGAGCGCACCCATGAGCCCGCCCGGGTGCCCCGCGTGGTGGACTGGGCGCGACGGGCGGGCCTGAGCACCTCCCTGGACCTCATCTATGGGGCGCCGGGGGAGTCCGCCGAGGACTGGCAGCGCTCACTGGACGAGGTGACCCGCATCGGCCCGGACCACGTGAGCGCCTACGCCCTGGTCATCGAGGAGGGCACTCGCATGTGGGGGCAGGTCCGCCGCGGGGAGCTGCCAATGCCCGAGGACGACGACGAGGCCACCAAGTACGAGATGGCTGACGCCGCCCTGGGGCAGGCCGGCTACGAGTGGTACGAGATCTCCAACTGGGCGCGGCCCGGCTCCGAGTGCCGCCACAACCAGGCCTACTGGCTGGACTGGGACTGGTGGGGCGCCGGGCCTGGAGCCCACTCCCACCTGGGGGACGTGCGCCTGTGGAACACCAAGCACCCGGTCGCCTGGGCCGGGCAGATCGCCACCGGACACCTGCCCGTGGCCGGACACGAGGTCATCGACGCCGACTCCCGCGAGCTGGAGCGGATCATGCTGGGTATCCGTTTGCGCGAGGGCATCGAGCTGGCGAGTCTCGGGAACCGGCCGGGCGGCCCTTCAGCGGAGTGCCCTGATGCGGGCCGAGCCACCCCACCGCACCTGGTGCCCGTCGTGGCCGGTCTCGTCGCCGATGGACTCCTCGACGGCGGAGCGGTTCTGAGGGGCCGTGCGGTCCTGACCCTGCGCGGCCGTCTCATGGCCGACACCGTCACCCGCGCCCTGACCCAGTGAGTCTGTAAAGCGGCGACTTCTGGCTGCACGTCATTGACGGCACCTGCGCTACTCGCCGTCCGACAGCATGTAGGCCTGAATCGCCCGGAACAGCTCAGGCGACAGCTCCACGTGGCCGAAGCGCAGCTTTGGCGCTACCTCGCTCCAGCCAGGCAAGGTGCGCAGGACATCAAGCGGGACCTCTCGTACCTGTGTCTGCCACTCGATGTCACGTCGGTACGGAACGAATCCGGGAAACATCTCGTACTGGTAGACCTCGTCCCCGATGACCACTCCACAGGCAGTGATCGCCTGACAAGGACGGCGTGACCTGAACTCCTGCTTCGGTGAGTAGTAGAGGATGTAGTCACCTCTCTCCATACGTCGGAGCGGTGCCTTCTTGCCATGGCACAACTGGCAGAACCCGCCAGCCACACCCAGAGCCACATGGTCCTTGGAAGCAATGCCAAGCCAGTATCTCAATGTGCTGTCCTTCGTTCTCGTCGTGTCGGGCTCAGCCTGCATGCCGATGAGTGGCCGGCTGGCGGCTGGGGCTCAACCGGCCACTCACCGGCGTGATCGGTTCTGGTCACGACGCCTTCTCGTGAACGGTAATGGCGTAGCCGTCCGGATCGGCGAAGGTGAATGTCAGGCCGAAGGGGCTGGGAGCAGGATCGGCCAGGATTGCTGTTCCTGAGGCCTCGAGCGAGTCGTGCAGTTCCTGAACCGTGTCGCAGTGCAGCCAGAGTGCCACCCCGAGACCGGGACGGGGTGCCTCAGAGAGATCAACTCCGGGCAGGGGCTCGCGAACCGCGAAGGGGATCGGCGTTGTGGTGAAGAGGATGGCGCCAGGAGGTGAGGCTGGGGCGCGGCGCAGTCCCAGGGCGTTCTCGTAGAACTCCGCGGAACGTTCGAGGTCGCTCACCTGCAGGGCGATGAAGTCGGGGCCGGTGACGGTCATGGAGATCTCCTCTCAGACGATTTATGTCAGGTTTCTGACATGTCGAGAGTATGTCAGAATACTGTCATGAGTCAAGGCGACCCCCGGAACCTCCTCGGCTATCAGCTCAAGCATGTCCAGGCTGCGCTTCGAGCGCGTATGGACGAGGCCCTCCGACCTCTGGGGCTGAGTGCTCCCCAGTACCTCTGTCTCGAGCTGCTCAGTCGTGCCCCTGGGGCCTCGACCTCCGACCTTGCCAGGGAGGCCTTCGTGACCCGTCAGACCATGAGCACGCTTCTGCGGAGCCTGGTTGACCGCGGGCTGGCTCAGCGTGCCGCCCAAGCATCTTCCGGTCGCGCGCTGCCTGTGCGGCTCACCCCTGAAGGGTGGGACCTTCTCAGGGAGGCGTCGAGGGTGACGGTGGAGGTTGAGCGGGTCATGATTTCACCGCTTAGTGAGTCCCAGTTGCGCGCGGTGCAAGAGGCGCTCTCGGTCTGCATCGCTGCCCTTGAGGAGTGAATCCGTGAGTTGCAGGGAGATTCTCTCCGTCGCGCTGAGCCGGTGAGGCGGAGTGGTCTGACGGCAGGTCAATACCCGGGCGGAATCGAAAGGGGTAGTTATGTCGATGACACCTGGGCTGCTGGTCCTGCTCAGGGTGTCTGTGTGTCATCTCGACCGGCCGGCTTCTGCTTTTGAGTAGTTCATTTCGCTGCCCGCCATTCTCGCTGGCGCGCGGAGGGCATCTCCTGGGCGCCACCACGGAGGTCGTCTTCGAGCCCTACTCAAGTAGGAAGAAGGTCCCTGCCGCGAGCAGGCAGGCGCGGGCCGCTCACGATCTGCCGCTGCTGATGCAGTGATATTTCCAGTGTAGTGCCAGGGAACTGTGCCAGTCTGACTGGATGACTACTCCACAGTATCCAGGTTACCCAGACGACGGTTCCCAGGCTGGTGGCGTCCCTCAGGGAGCAGGTACCCCCGGCTACGGGCCGCAACCAGGCTACGACCCCCAGGCCGGGAGCGTTCCGGGCTACGGGGCACAGCCCGGCTACGGGGCCGGCCCTGACCCTCAACAGCAACCCGGCTATGGCCCTCAGCCCGGGGCGACGCAGGGATATGGTCCTCAATCCGCTGCCGGTCCTGACTACGCCTCCCAGCCGGGGGCGGTCCCGGGCTACGGTCTCCAGCCCGGTATGGGTACCGGTGGAGGAATGCCTCCTTATCCTCCAGGTGCGATGGGAGGGGCGCCGCTGAGCGTCGGTGACGGCATGTCCTGGGCGTGGTCCAAGTTCAAGGAGAATGCGCTCATTCTCGTTGTGGGGATGGGCCTGTGGACTGTTCTTTCCAAATTCACTGTAGAGGCCTACTACAATGTCAACGGAGAGGAGCACGGCTTCAGCCTGGGAGTTCCCTACGGAAACTACATCGCCTTCGCTATTGGCCTCTTTGCTAGTATCGTGACCACTCACATGGCGATCAAGGTGGCTACCGGGAGGCCCTTGGCCTGGGGTGACCTGTTCACTTTCCCGAACTTCGGTGCGAGCCTTCTCGCGGCTTTTCTCACCTGGCTCGCCACGTCCGTGGGCGTCCTTCTGTGCGTTGTTCCGGGCATTATCGCGGCCTTCCTCTTCTACTATTCGGTGTACTTCACCGTGGACAAGGGGATGGACGGCATTGCCGGAATGAAGGCGTCCTGGGCCACCCTGTCCAGTCATGTCGGAGAGCTCATCCCCTTCGCCCTGACCGGAGCGGGCCTTTACCTTGTTGGCGTGCTGACAGTGTTCGGCTGGCTGGTGACGGTCCCGCTGGTGATGCTCCTGTCCGCCTACTCCTACGTGCGCATCCAGGGCTACGACGTCGTTCGCTGACCTCATTTCTTCAGGTCCCCTCCGCGCCCCGCCGGCTCCAGTCGGCGGGGCGCGGACTCGTTGCGAGCCGGAGGGCTCACCCGCTCGGCTAGAGTGAGGTCGACGTCGCTCAACACCGTCGTCGTCGAGAACGATCCTTCCCCTCCCAAGGACCTTTGTGCCCCTGAGCACCACCGCCTCCGACCCGCGTGGCGCGGACGAGCGTCCCGCCCTCATCCTGGCCAACCTCGGCACGCCGTCGGCCCCCACTGCCAGAGCCGTCCGGCCCTTCCTGCGGGAGTTCCTCTCCGACCGCCGGATCGTTGAGACGCATCCCCTCCTGTGGCGTCCCGTCCTGGAGGGCATCATCCTGCGGGTGCGCCCTCGCGCGTCGGCGGCGAAGTACGCCACCATCTGGCGCCCCGGGGAGGAGACCAGCCGCTCGGGCTCCCCGCTCATGCGCTACAGCGAGCGACAGGGCGAGCTGCTCCAAGAAGAGCTCGGCGAATCGGTCCAGGTGCGTATCGCCATGCGCTACGGGCAGCCGGCCCTGCGCCGCGTCATGGGTGAGCTCATGGGGGCCGGCTGTCGCAGGATCGCCCTCATCCCGCTCTACCCGCAGTACGCCGCCTCCTCGGCCGGCACCGTCGTCGATGAGGCCGCCCGTTTCATCCTGGCCTCCCGTAACCAGCCCGAGCTGCGCACCATCCGCTCCTTCGAGACGGCGCCCGCATACATCGAGGCCCTCGCCACCGCACTGGAGCAGCACTGGCAGGTCCACGGCCGCCCCGACCCGGCTGCCGGCGAGCGCCTCCTGCTGTCCTTCCACTCCATCCCCCAGGCCATGCACGACGCCGGAGACCCCTACCGCTCCGAGTGCGAGCGCACCGCCCCGCTCCTCTCCCGGCGACTCGACCTGCCCGATTGCCTCGCCCAGCTCACCTTCCAGTCCGTCTTCGGGCCCGCCGCCTGGATCGGACCGGCCACCATTGACACGGTCGGCGATCTCGGCCGTGCCGGCTGCCCCCGCCTCGATGTCATCTGCCCCGGCTTCATCTCCGACTGCCTGGAGACTCTCGAGGAGATCAACCAGCTCAACCGCGAGACCTTCACCACTGCCGGGGGCGGCAGCTTCCACTACGTCCCCTGGGGCAACGACTCCGACGGCGCCATCGCCGCCCTGGCTCAGCAGGCCAGAAAGGTGCTGGCCGGCTGGATCTGAGGCCGGCGCGGCCCCGTGGCCGCAGCAGGCCGGAAAGTCGGTCTCAGCACGAGAGACCACAGGCCCTCACCGGGGAAACTGATGCCCGGGACGGTATGGTGACGCGAACAGTACCGATTCTGTGAGGAAGTTGCCGTGCATCTTGAGTGGTGGTCCGTCCTGCCCTTCGCGGGCATGCTCGCCTGCATCGCCGTCTTGCCGCTGATCCCGGCCACGGCCCACTGGTGGGAGAAGCACTCCAGCCAGCTGATCGTTGCCGTGGGGCTGGGGGTGCCGGTGGCCGCATGGATGTGGCTCGCCCTGGGCTGGACGTCCGTCTTCGCCGCCGTGGTGGAGTACGTCCAGTTCATCTGCCTGCTGCTGGCCTTGTTCGTCGTCTCCGGAGGCATCTTCCTCAAGGGCGACATCCGGGCCACGCCTCGCAACAACACGATCTTCCTGGCCATCGGCGGAGTCCTTGCCTCCTTCGTGGGCACCACCGGCGCCGCCATGCTCCTCATCCGGCCCCTGCTGGCCACCAACAAGGAACGCCACTACCGGGTGCACACGGTGCTGTACACGATCTTCATCGTGGCCAACTGCGGTGGCCTCCTCACGCCCCTGGGCGACCCGCCCCTGTTCCTGGGCTTCCTGCGCGGGGTGCCCTTCACCTGGACCTTCAACCTCCTGCGCGAGTACCTCTTCGTCAACGTCATGCTGCTGGTGAGCTACTACGCCCTGGACTCCTACTACTACTCCCAGGAGCCCGCCAAGGCCGTGCACGACGATGACACCGAGATCGAGCCCCTGGGCCTCAAGGGCTCGCTCAACTTCGTCTTCTTCGCCGTCATCATCGCCGCCGTCGCCTTCGCCCCCTCCGTCGACGCTCACGCCATCGAGGAAGGGCACGCCGCCCTGGGCGACTGGATCCCCGTGCGCGAGTTCATCATGCTCGCCTCCGCGGCCGGCTCCTACTTCCTGGGCAGCCGCGAGGTCCGTTTCAAGGACAACCAGTTCACCTGGGGCCCCATCGCCGAGGTCGGCATCCTGTTCATCGGCATCTTCCTCACCATGATCCCGGCCCTGCACTACCTCGACGAGGTCGCCGGCTCGTTGCCGCTCAACGAGGTCACCTTCTTCATCTTCACCGGCGGGCTCTCCTCCGTCCTGGACAACGCCCCCACCTACGCGACCTTCTTCGAGATGGCCGGCAAGGTCTCCCACCCCGGCGGCATGGACGTTGCCGGGATTCCCGAGCTCTACCTGGTGTCCATCTCGCTGGGCGCCGTCCTGTGCGGTGCCATCACCTACATCGGCAACGGCCCGAACTTCATGGTCAAGTCCGTCGCCGAGTCCGACGGCGTCGAGATGCCCAGCTTCGGCGGCTACGTGGGGCGCTCCATGAAGCACCTGGTGCCGATCATCGCCGCCATGGTCCTGCTCTTCATCGCCCCGGGCCTCCTGTGGAAGGCCCTGGGCGGGGTGCTCACCGTGGGTCTGCTGGCGCTCGACGCCCGCCTGCTGTCCCAGTCCCGCCGCCTGGCCCTGGCCGACCAGGCCGAGGCCGCTGAGGGCTGAGCCGCCCTGCCCTCACCCGGCCCGTCTCCGGACTCGGCCGCGCTGAGCCCCTTTTTCGCCCCACGGGCGGGAGGGGCTCAGCGTGTGCCCGGGGCGGTGACGAAGTCGATGAGCTCCTCCATGCGGCCCAACAGGCTCGGCTCGAGGTCCTTGTAGGAGCGCACCGTCGCCAGGATGCGCTGCCAGCCCCGGGCGATATCGGCCTGGTCGGCGTGCGGCCAGCCGAGGGCCTCCAGGGTGCCGTGCTTGATGTCGGTGCCCCGCGGGATGTCCGGCCAGCGCTCCAGACCCACTCGGGCCGGCTTGACCGCCTGCCACACGTCCACATACGGGTGCCCCAGAACCAGCACGTTCTCCCCACCGGGCATCTCGGACACCCGCTGGGCGATCCGTGACTCCTTGGAACCGGCCACCAGATGGTCCACCAGGACGCCGGCCCGCCGCTCGGGGGCCGGACCGAAGTCGGCCATAACCTCCTCGAGGTTGTCGACGCCGTCGAGCATGAGGACGACGACGCCCTCGTGGCGCAGGTCGTCACCCCAGACCTTCTCCACCAGCTCGGCGTCGTGCTTGCCCTCCACCCAGATGCGCGAGGCGCGCGCCACCTTGGCCCGCTCTCCCTCGACCGCGTAGGAGCCCGAGGCCGTCAGCCGCCTGCCGGCGGCGCTCACCGCGCCGGTGGGCTTGCGCTTGCGTGCCACGGGCGGGTCCAGGATCACCGGGCGGCCCTCGATCCAGAAACCCGGCCCCAGGGCGAAGCCTCGGCGCACACCGTGGCGGTCCTCCAGGACCACGACGTGCTGGCCGCCCGACTTCTCCACCGCCACCGCGGCCCCGACGAAGCCGGTCTGGCGGTCCTCGACCACCAGTCCCGGTGTCACCGGCACGTGCACCGACTCCGGCCGTATGGCGCCGGGCCCGGTGCGGTGCGGATTGACTGACAGCACGTCCCCGCCGTAGCGGTCGCTCGACGAGGGCCTGCGGGCAGCGGGTGTGCTCGCAGCCGCCCCACCGCGCGAGCGCGAACCGGCCGGGGCTCCCTGCACCTGCTGCTTCTGCTCGGCCTCGGCGCGAGCCCTCAGGGCGGCTCGGCGGGCGGC
>ERZ773021.353-NODE-353-length-22757-cov-8.46423_pt1 | contig 22757 bp, 22 predicted proteins | sample MGYA00511668_ERZ773021 | MGnify/ENA primary metagenome ERZ773021 (study PRJEB29015, sample SAMEA2737961) | human oral metagenome | biome: human oral; feature: human-associated habitat; material: dental | place: China | collected 2032 ... | reverse complement strand
TATCTTGAAAAGAAATTTGGAATTCGGATGACTATGCGAAAATTGAGTGTAGTTAGCCGACTTTCAAAGTTTTAATCAGACAGAATCAGATAAAATTATATTAAAAAAATCTAGAAACACTTGAATCCTGTCAATAATTTTGTGTAAACACTCACGAATAGTTTCAGAGTGTTAATCAAATAAGCTTTGAAGTGTGTTAAAACAGTAGCTAACCCCTTTTTGTATTCATTTAATTTGCTTGAAATTATAATCTTTAAACAAGATAACTACATAACGTTCCATATCCTGATATAGACTACCCCAATATCGAAGGGGACTAAAACATTTTTCAAGTTCACGTTTCAATTCCTGCAATGATATAGACTACCCCAATATTGAAAGGAATAAAAAACATGTACATGGAGCTTTAACATTTTATTTTTTCTTGCCAAATTTAACTGTAGATTCTAGTATGATTATTTTAATTTCAATTTGTTGTTTTATATTTTTATATAAAGTTAAAGCAAAAATTTTAAAGTGTTTTATAAATAACTTTTGAACTTAATAATTGGATAAGAGAAATAAAAGAATGAATTTCAGATGAGTAATATGAAGCGAACCATTCATAAATCACAGAAAGGAGAAAACAACTTTTGAAAAAAATCTTATTTTTTGTATTTTTATCCAGTTTATGCTTTTCAAATACCTGCAACTGGGTAAGTGAACCAAATCAAACTTTAAAGAAATACATTGGTGTAATTAAAAAGCATAACCTTACTAGCAAAGTCTACTGTGATAACAACGACACTTTGATGGCTTACTGGCGAAGTAACGATGAAAATGATATTGACATAGGATTAATGCTTAATGATATTAATGCTAAATCGCTGAGTCTAGATGAAGCAGTCAATGCATTTAACACATTTGTGAAGAAAGTTAGAATATTTGATGAAGTGAAATTAAATCGAAGAAAAGGGGATTTAATTCCAGAAAACGTAAATATAAGACTTTATATGTATAATCCTGATTATGAAGACTCTTATATGCTTTACAAAATTGTCTACAACTTTACTAATGATACAACCTCGTATTATTACAATCAGAAGTACTTCAGTCATTACGTAGGATTTATTGATGAAGTCAGAAAAATGGAAAATCTTTATCCTACTAATGATATAATTTATTAAGATAAAGAAATTATTGAATGGTTTGATTAGATATTTATAAAAGCAAAAATCTTTTGAAATGAAGTACAAACCTATGAATTTATATATAAATAATAATATTAGAGGGAATGAAGCTTTACTGAAAGGATACAAAAGAATACAATTTAGAAAAAGAGTTTAAAAGTGTTATCTGAATATAGACTAAAAACTGAAAAAAATAGATTTTATAGGGTTAATTTTGGTTTGAAAATATAAAAAATGGAGGAAACCAAAATGAAAAAAATTTTTGTGATATTGACACTGGTATTTGTGAGTGCAAATACATTTTCGGAAACGCTGTATTTTAAGAATTGTAAGGAAGCACGTGCAAAAGGATACAAAAACATAAAAAAAGGCGAGCCAGGATATGCAAAACATTTAGACAGGGATAAAGATGGAATAGCTTGTGAAAGTAAATAAATTAAATGTAGAGTTGTTTCTTGATAGAGATAACTCTTTTTTTAAAATTAGCAGATGGTAGGAATGAAATAGATAAACTATTCAAAGATAAAAAATTGAAAGGAACATTTTTTTGTATATTTTTGTAACAAATGTTTGACATCTATACATAAATATAAAAAAGAAATTAAATATTAAATTGACAAATTGAAAAAATTATGTTATTATACTTGAGGATTGTTAAATTAGTTATATAATGGGACTGTAGCTCAACTGGTCAGAGCAACCGACTCTTAATCGGTAGGTTGTGGGTTCGATCCCCACCAGTCCCACCATCATCTTCTATAAAATAAAATATTAATGTGTGATAAGAGTTTTAGGCTCTTATTTTTTTTGCTATAAATTTAGTATTAATTATGATATTTTTTAGATTTTTTGTAACACACTATACAATCTATATTATTTTAAAATTTTAAAAAAATTTAAAATAAAAAATATGGTATAATTTATTGAGTAAAGTGTATTTGAATATAAGATTGAATAAATATAGAAAATGTTTAGTAGTGAAAAATAAAAAATTAAAGAGGAGCAATATTTTTTATGAGAAAGAATATTTTTAAGATATTAGTAATGGTAATTTTATTAGGAAATATTGGGTTTGGAGAATATATTAAAAAGAATGGAAGAGTTTATTATAGGCAAGATGAGTCTTACTCTGATTTAGAAGAAGTGAAAAAAAGTTTTAGAGAAATAGAAAAGGAAGAAAATTTTTATAGAATACTAGGTATTCAGTATTTTCCAGCAGATATGGATACTTTTCAAGATATAAACGGAGAATACGGAAAGGACAAGGATAGGATTTTTTTTGAGAAAAATGAAATACATGAAGCTGATTTAGCAAGTTTTGCGGTTGTCAAAGGAAATATATCGAAGGATAAAAATTTTGTTTACAATATGGGAGATAGAATTTATCTGAAAGATGAAAATGAGATTGATATTGAAAACGAAAATATGAGAAAAAGAATAGATTCCGCTACTTTAAAAGTATTTAATTCACCTGACAAAAATAGTGTTCGCTATATTGGAGATAAAAATGGAATTTATTATGTATTGAATGATGCTCAAAAAATAAAAGGAGCTGACTTTAAAACGTTTGAAGAACTAGGATATTCTTATGCAAAGGATAAAAATAACATCTATTTTGAAAACAGGAAAATTAAGGGAGCGGATATTTCAAGTTTTGAAGTTCTGGAAACTGGGTATGCAAAAGATAAAAATAGTTTATATTCAGAAGGAAAAAAAGTAAAGGGTATAAGTAAAAACTCATTTAAAGCACCTAGCGAAAATTCAGCTCAAAAAGATAAAACGATTATAGGACTTTTGGAAGTGGATGACAATAATGTTTATAATATTGATGAACCTTTAAATATAAGTCCGAAAAATTTTTCCTTAATTGGTGAGAGAAATGATTATGTAAAAAATGATAAAGGAGTATATTTTATAGATATTTACAACGTATCTAAGCCGACTGTAGTAGAAAAATTACCAGTAAATCCGAATAAGTTTAGAGTTATAAAGAAAAATTACCTAAAAGATGACAAAATTGTTTATTATAATAATAATCATGGCAATCTAAAAGTCGAAGGAGCAGATGCGGCAAGTTTTCAGGAATTGACAGAAAATTATGGAAAAGATAAAAATTATATTTATTTTGGCGAACAAAAAATTGAAAATTCAGATTCAAGTAGTGTAAAAGCAATAACTGATGTTATTTTAAAAGATAAAAAGAATGTTTATTACATTGGACAAAAATTAGAGGGAATTAATGATGCAGGGACTTTTGAAGCAATTAGCGATGTAAAAGGACTAAATGGATTTTATGCAAAAGACAAGTATAATATTTATTTTATTTCGGCTTTTGATTTTTCTGAAAAAGTGAGAAAATTGGAAGGATTGGATGTTAATAAAATAAAAGTTTTGAATGAGTATTATGTAAAAGATAACAAAGAAGTTTATTGTCTTGGAGAAAGAATTGATTATGCGGATGCTGGAAGTTTTAAGGTAAATAATGAGTATAGTTCGCAAGGAGAAGATAAAAATAGAAAATATGAGTATTGCAGAATTGTAAAATAAACTTCAATTTTTTAAAATTAAACTTTTAATTTATAAAATTTGTTATAGAAATGATTTGATTATAAAAATATCTTGACATGAAAATAAATTAATGATAATATTTGTATATGAAAATTTTAAGAATAAATTTTAAATAAAATTAGGAGGGAAAATGACAGCGATAGTATTTTCAAGTATATGGATAGTAATTTTGATTTTACTGTTCTTTTTATTGATTCATATAAATGTGAATTTAAAGAAAAAATTTAAGTTTTCTACAAGGATGATAATTTCTACAGTACTAGGATTTGTTGCGGGAATTGTATTTCAATCAACTTTGGGATTAGTGGGAGCGGCTGAGCATGAGGTTGTTATAAAGAATGTAACAAATGCAGCTTCATTAGTAGGAAGAGGATTTACGAGTCTTTTAAAAATGATAGTTATTCCGTTAGTTGGGCTATCTGTTTATAATTCGATAATTAATTCTAAAAATAATGAGAATTTGAGAAAACTGACCATAAAATCAGTAGTTTATTATACAGCGACTGTGGCTATTTCGGCGATTATTGGAATTGTAATTGCAATGACATTTAAGCTCGGAGTTGGAATGAAATTGCCTGAAGGAATGGAAGCATGGGCTGGAAAAGGGGAATATAAAGGTCTTGTTGATGTTGTAGTCTCGTTTATACCGTCAAATATTTTTAAGGCTATGACAGAAACAAGTGTTATTGGAGTAGTGATATTTACAGCGTTTTTAGGATTTGCAACAAACCGAGTTGGATTAAAAAATCCTGAGAAAATAAAACCTTTGAAGGACGTAACAGAAGCATTATTTTCAGTAATGACAAGCGTTACGATTACAATAATAAAAATAATTCCGTATGGAGTTGCAGCATTGATGTTTGATTTGACGGCTTCTTATGGGCTTGAAGTATTTAAAAATCTTGTTACATATCTGATTGTAATGTTTATTTCATTAGGACTGGTTGTAATAATGCAATCTTTAAATCTTGCAATACATGGTGTAAATCCATTAAGATATTACAAGAAAGTAACAGCACCATTAGTTCTATCATTTACAACAACTTCAAGCATGGGAACTTTACCTGTAACAATTGAAACATTGGAAAAAGAAGTAGGAGTAAGTTCACCAACTGCTAACTTTACAGCGACACTAGGGACAACAATAGGAATGAATGGTTGTGCAGGAGTATTTCCAGCAGTAATAGCAATAATGATTGCCAATATGAACGGCATTGCAATTACTCCAGTATTTCTAATAAGCCTTATAACAGTAATCGCATTAGGGTCGTTCGGTATGGCAGGAGTACCGGGAACAGCCTACATTGCAGCAACAGTCGTACTAGGTGGAATGGGATTGCCTTTTGCTCCAGTAGCTTTAGTGCTGCCAATTGACTCAATAATAGATATGGGACGTACAGCAATAAATGTAAACGGTGCAATGGTAGTTTCAACTGTTGTAGACAAGGAAATGGGAACTTTTAATGAAGAAGTTTTTAAAGGGGAAAGAATAAGCGAAGCATAATAAATTTTTTAAAAATTTCTAAAGCAGTAAATTTATAGTTGCTCCTAAGATTTTTGCCTTGTCTATGTTATTGATAAATCTGTAATTAGATAAGTAATTTAATAGATTAACAAGGATTGATTCCTGTGTAAAACAGGAGTTAATCCTTTTAATTTTCCTAAAAATAAAAATTAAAGATATTGACTAAAATTTAATACAAGGTATAATTTATAATAAAAAACAAAAAAATAATAAAAAATAGGAGTGGTTGCTATGAAAAGAATTAGAGTACTTGTATTATTTTGCTTAATGCTTATTTTTGGTACAAATTTATTAGCAAATGACTGGGAATTTGGTTCGGAAGGTGGACATATTGTTCCAATGAATGTGTCTAATATTGCAATAAAAAGTGAGAAACTTCATTTTAAGCTGGAAAAAGCCAAGGGGGAGTATGGACCAGTAAATGAAATGGCGGTAACTGTAAGATTTGTGTTTGACAGTCCTGAGGCTGGGGAGAAATACATTGGATTTATTACGCCTGAAGGTGGAAATGAGGAATGGGATGAAGTTAATCATTTTAAAAATTTTAGAACTGTTGTAAATGGGAAAAGTGTAAATACAGTTTCTTACAGGCTAACCGATTTTGTTCCAAAGGACGTAAAGAAACTTGAAGAAGTGAAAAAATATTTTAAGGAATATGACGAAGAAAAGGCAAAAGAGGAAGCAGATTATTATAAAAGAAGCTATGTTTATTATTTTAAAGCAAACTTTAAAAAGGGAGAAAATGTAATTGAGCATAGCTATCGTTATGATGGAAGTAGCGGTGTTGGATATAACGACTTTAATTATGTCTGGTCTACTATTTCAAAATGGAAAAATCAAAAAGTGGATGACTTTGAAGTAATTGTTGAGCCTGGAAGTGCTTTGATTGCAATCCCTGAAATAAAGATGAAGAATGGAAAATATATAGACTGGAAATTAGTTGGAGAAGGGAATATTGATTACGGATATAGAAATTATTACGATAGAGATGGGCAATATAAAGTTCTTTATGCAAAACTAAAAAAAGGATATTTACATTTTAAAACAAAGAATTTTAGTCCTGAAGATGAATTTAATCTATCAGAAATAGTACATCTAAACGGTAATTACTATTTTCCTGAAAAAACGGAAAAAGGCTATAAATACAGAGATGATTTAACAAAAGCTGCTTACAGTGCGGAATATTTAACAGCAGATGAATTAAAAGAACTTACCAATGAAGATTTGAAAATAATGAGAAGTTATCCTTATGCAGTCGCAGGTTATGATTTTTCTGATAAAAAATTAAAAGATTATTTCTCGAAATTCTTATGGTATATTCCAATTAGAAAAAATGTGAAATTAACAAAAGATGACTATGAAGTTATTAATAATGTGGATAAGATTATAAAAAGCAGGGGAAAATAAAAATTATAAAAAGTTGCTTGACTTTTATAATGATGTACTGTATTATGTACATAGATGGAAGGAGTGATTTTTATGACAAATACAAATGCAACTAATTTGAGAAAAAATTTATTTTCTTATTTAGAGTCAGCAATTAACTATAATGATGTTATCAATGTGAACACTAAAAAAGGAAATGCTATTATCATTAGCGAAGCTGAATATAATGGTTTATTAGAAACTCTATACTTGTTATCAGATCCAACAATGAAAGAAAAAATTGAAGCGGCAAAAAAGGCTTCTGATGAAGATTACGAGGTTTTTGAATGGTAGAAGAGTACAAAATTTATATTTTGAAAAAAGCTAATAAGGATAAAGAGAAAATAAAGCAATTTCCAGCATTAAAAAATAATGTGGAAAAATTAATAAATCTTATAAAGAAAAATCCTTTTCAAACACCACCGTCCTATGAGATTTTAACTAAAGATTTGAAAGGTTATTATTCAAGAAGAATTAATAAACAGCACAGGCTAGTGTATGAAGTTATAGAAGAAGAGAAAAGAATAAATATCATTAGTATGTGGACACATTATGAAATTTAAAAGTAGAAGAAATAAATTGTGAAAGAAGATAGGTTACAAGTAAAATTGTAACCTTTTTTGTTTTTTAAAAAAGTGTTATAATAAGTTTAAAATAAAAATCGGGAGATAAAATTGGATATTGAAGTTAAATTGAATGAAGGTATGAAAAAATATATTTATAAAATATGGGAAAAAATGGGAAATGAAGATAGAACAGAATATGATGTTGCACTTGAAAATTATAGGAAATACTTGTTAAAAGAAACTGTAAAAAATCCTGAAGATGTTTCGGTTATTTGTCAGTTGGCGGGAGTTTGCTATTTGAGCAGGAAATGCGACGGTATAGAAATTTTAGAAACATTTTTGAAAAGAAATTTTGATATTTTAACAGAAGATGAAAAGTCTAGAATATATGTTGATTTGGCTTATTTGTATGAAGATATGGGATGTATGGAAGAATAGGCTATTGATTATCTTGAAAAAGCAATAAAAATTAATTTAAATAATGCAGACATTTATTACAGACTTTCAGCTATTTGTTTTCATGCTAAAATGTATCAAAAATCTCTTGAAAATATAGAGATTGCCTGCAAAATGAGCAATGAAAAGAAATATAGTTATGGATATGCATTGATTTTGATTCAAAATAAAGAATATAAAAAAGCTGAAAAAATTTTAGATGATTTGTTAATGGAAGGCTCAAACAACATTAAATATCATTTTTACAGAGTTCTTTGTGAAATTTATTTAGGAAATAAAGATACTGAAAATATAGAAAAACTTTTGAAAAAAATAAAAGAGTTTGAAATGCTGGAGAAAACAGATTATGAAAAATATTTGAATTGGTTGACGTATGAAGGTTTTCACACGTTTGATGAATATGTAATAAAAGATTTATATTATTTATGTGGTAATTATGAAAAATATTGTAAATATGCAGAGAATGTTAATTTTAATTTAGAAGCAAATTATATGGCACCATATCTTTATTCTTTGAAACAATTGAATAAATTTGAGAAAATAGATAGAATATTGAAAGAAGCTGAAAAAGAGATTTTTCACAATATTGAAGAAATGAAGACTGACGAAGAATATCAGAAAGATACTACGGAAGAAGAGCTTTTGGAAATGATAGAAGATGAAAAACAGAGATTGGAGAATATTAATTTAGTGTCGAAAAAAATATTGAATACAGATTTTAAGCCTAAGATGGAAATATTTATGTTTTTTGAAAATGAATGTTGGTTATTGGATTGTCCACAGCATTTGATAATTGATGAGGATTGAAGAAATATGAAAGGAATAAAATTATGAAACAAACACAAAAAGAATGGGCAAGATATATTCAGGATGAAATCAAAAAAAATGATAGTTACGATAATTATAAGCATGCATTTATTGAATATATGGATTATTTAGAGAAATGTCTTTTGGAAAACCCACGAGATGTGGAAAAGGTTTGTCAATTAGCGATAGCCTATTTTACGGTATATCAAGATGGAAAAAAGAGTGTGAATGTATTAGAGGAGTTTTTGAAAAAATATTCAAAAGATTTAAATGATGATGAGAAGGCTATTATTTATCAGGATTTGGCTGATTTATATGAAAAAGATGCTTATGATGATAAAATGTGTAAGTATTATTTGACAAAATTAATTAAAATGGGGAAACAATCAGTGGTTGTATGGGAAGTATTGGGAGAATATTATTTAAAAAGAAAAAAATACAAAAAGGCACTTGAATGTTTTCAGGAAATGGAAAAATTTTCAGATGAGAAGGAAATAGAAGATGATTATAATTATGGGATAACGTTGTTTTATTGTGGTTATTTTGAAAAAGCGAAAGAAATGCTATTGAGATGTTATGAAAAGGAACCTAAAAGTGCAGGAATTTTATATGCATTGGCACTGTGCTTACATTATACCAATGATAAAAAATTGGCTGAGCCAATTCTGGATAAATTGTTAGAGAAAGTGTCGTTAGAGAAATATTATTATGATGAGCAAATTTTATTTGAAGAACTTATAGACTTATATTATTTATTTGAAGAATACGATAGGTGTGTCTTGGTTTTTGAAAAAGAGATAGATGAACTTGACTGGGAAGAACGTTTTTATTATAATATGGGTTTTTCATTTTATTTTTACAGTTTAAAAAAATTAGGAAATTTTAAGAAAGCAGAAAACAAATTGTCAGAATTGATTCAAAAACATAATAAGTATATTGAAAAAATTGAAGTTGGAGAAATTTATGACAAAAAATACTGGAATGAAGAAGAGATTGATGAATTTATTGAAGAAGAAAAGAATGAAATAAAAAAGATTTTGGAGATATATAAAAAGATAATGAATAGTAATTATAAGCCTCAAAATACAAAAATAAATTTAGAAAAAATGTATAAAACTTGCTATTTAGTTGATTGTCCAATGCATCAGAAATTAGATTAGGAGGAAAATTGGAACAACAAAAAAATTTAGAAAGAAAAACGGTAAAAGAATGGATAAAATATATTCAAGAAAAAATTAGAAATAATAGTGATTACGATTCTGTTTATGAAGAGTATAAAACATTTTTGGAAAATGAATTGAAAGAAAATCCAAAAAATGTGGAAATTGTTTGTCAATTAGCGGTAGTTTATAATGAATTAACTTATCAATGGGATGATATTTATAAATTATTGAATGAATTTATTAAAAAATATGAAAATGAATTGACTGATGAGGAAAAATCACGGATTTATACTAATTTAGGGTATTATTATGATGATCAGAGAGATGGCAGTAAGAGAGCAATTAGAACTTTGAGAAAGGCTGTGGCATTTAATCCAAATGATTCAAAGGCTTATTATGGACTTGGGGCAGATTATTATGGGGCAAAGAAATATGATAAGTCAGAAGAAATGTATAAAAGAGCTTGTGAATTGGAGGATAATCCAATTTATAAGTTTGAATATGCGAATTTGCTAATGGTTAATGGAAAATATAAAGAGGCGAAAATAATTTTGGAAGAATTAATAAAAAAAGATTTTGAGTTTGAAAAAGAAGATTTTGCTAAGATAAAATATAGTTATATTGCAAATAAAATTCAATTAAGGAAATTTGAAAATATTGAGAATGAAATTAATGAATTAATGTTGGAAACTGCTAATAATGATGATTTTTTTGTGGAAGAATTTGCAGAGCTATATTATTTGGTGGGAAGTTATGAGAAAAGCTGAAAAATTTATTCAAAGTTTAAAATACAAGATTATCAATTTCCAGCTTGGTGGCTGAGATTCTATTTTTATTCTCTAAAGCAGTTAAATGAAATAGAAAAATTACAAGAAAATTTTAAAATAGTTTTGAAGATTAAAGATGAAGAAATAGAGAGCATTAAAAATGGAGAATTTTTAACAGAATGTACGAAATCGTATAAAAAAGAAGAAATTAAGGAGATAAGACGACAAGCAAAGCGATTGAAGGCGGAGTATGAGAAAATTTTGAAAATGGATTATAAACCAGAAGTGAAAATTTATCCTAAATTTTTATATGACTGTTTTTTGATAGATTGTCCACGACATCAAAAGTTGAAATAGGAAAAGATTTAATAAATATAAATTAAAATTTTTATAAAAATATGATATTTAAAAATTGACTTTTTGTATTTTTAAGTTATACTATAGTGAAATTAGTTTAAAGTTAAATTTAAAAATTTATGAATAATTTAGGAAAATAAAGATTTATTTTGTAAATATTTAGGATTTTAGTATGATTGTTTAATAATAAATTAAGTTTGGAGGAGGTGTAATATTATCTAATTGTATAAAAATATATTTTAGGAGGTAACAAAATGATTACAGCGACAGGAGCCATGATAGGATTGGCAGTAGCGATTGTACTTATAGTAAAGAAATTTAATCCAGCGTATTCCTTGATAATAGGTTCTCTTTTGGGTGGATTGCTAGGTGGTGCAGGATTGACAGATACTGTAAGTTTTATGATTAAAGGTGCTCAAGGGATGATGCCTGCCATTTTGAGGATTGTTACAGCAGGAGTTCTTGCAGGAGTGCTTATAGAAACAGGAGCAGCTAACAAGATAGCAGAGACAATAGTTGATAAAATGGGGGAGAATAAAGCGATATTTGCATTAGTCATATCAACATTTATTTTAACAGCCGTAGGTGTATTTATAGATATTTCAGTAATTACTGTGTCACCAATAGCCTTAGCTTTAGCCAAAAGAGTAAATGTATCAAAAACTTCAATATTAATTGCAATGATTGGTGGAGGAAAATGTGGGAATATAATTTCTCCAAATCCAAATACAATAGCAGCATCAGAATCATTTAATATTCCTTTAACTTCTGTTATGTTTGCAGGAATTATTCCATCGATAGTTGGGATAGTAATTACAGTAATTATTGCAAGTTCATTAACACGAAAAGGTGTTAAAATAGTTGATTCTGATATAGAAGTTGGAACTGAAATAAAAGAAAAGCCTTCTTTTACAGCATCAATAATAGGACCAGTTTTTGCAATCTTGCTGCTTGCTTTACGTCCAATTGCAAATATAGTTATAGATCCGTTAGTTGCATTACCAGTAGGTGGTTTAATAGGATGTATTGCTATGGGAAAAATTAAAAATATAAATGAATACTGTAAGTCAGGATTAAGTAAAATGATAATGGTAGCAATAATATTGATAGGTACAGGAACTTTAGCAGGAATAATCTCAAATTCAAATATCAAGGATATAATTACAGCATTATTAAGTTCAACAGGTGCACCTGCATTCTTATTAGCACCACTTTCAGGAATATTAATGTCTGCTGCCACAGCCTCTACAACATCAGGTACTGCTGTAGCAAGCAAAGTATTTGGTCCATCGATGATTTCACTGGGTGTTAAGCCATTAAATGCGGCTGCAATGATTCACAGTGGAGCAACAGTTTTAGATCACTTGCCACATGGAAGCTTTTTCCATGCTACTGGTGGAGCAGTTAATATGGAAATAAAGGACAGACTTTCATTAATACCATTTGAAAGTTTGATAGGGTTTGTATTGACTGTGGTTTCAACAATATTGTTTGGAATTTTTGGACTATAGATTGGGAGGCAAAAATGAAAGTAGTAATAGCACCAGATTCGTTTAAGGAAAGCATGTCAGCAAAAGAAGTATGTGATTGTGCAGAAAGGGGAATTTTATCAATATTTCCAGAATGGGAAATAGTAAAAGTTCCTATGGCTGATGGTGGAGAAGGTACACTAGAATCTTTAATAGATGCAACAAATGGTAAAATCTATAATGAAGAAACCTTAAATCCGATTGGAGAAAAAATTATTTCAAGATATGGAATATTAGGAGATAAGAATATTGCTATAATTGAGATGGCTTCAACGAGCGGAATAGAGCTAATACCAAAAGAAAAAAGAAATCCATATATAACAACAACCTACGGTACAGGACAGTTAATGTTAAAGGCTTTAGATCACGATGTGGAAAGAATTATTTTAGGAATAGGTGGAAGTGCTACAACAGATGGCGGAGCTGGAATGCTTCAGGCGTTAGGTGCTAAATTGATGGATGAAAATGGAAGAGAAATTGGATTTGGTGGATTTGAACTAGGAAAATTAGCAAAAATAGATTTTTCAAATTTAGACGAAAGATTAAGAAAGGTAGAAATCTTGGTTGCGTGTGATGTTTCAAACCCATTAACTGGTAAAAATGGATCAGCATATGTATTTGGACCTCAAAAAGGTGCAACTCCTCAAATGGTAGAAGTTTTGGATAACAATCTGCTACATTATTCAAAAATTGTCGAAATAGACTTGAATATGGAAATAAACAATGTTCCTGGTGCAGGGGCGGCTGGAGGTCTTGGTGCAGGATTGTTGACTCTAGGAGGAATATTGAAAAAAGGTGTAGAAATAGTTATTGATACTGTTGATCTTGAGGAAAAACTGAAAGATGCGGATTTGGTAATAACTGGAGAAGGTGGAATGGATAAACAGACAATTTATGGAAAAACACCTTTCGGAGTTGCGGAACTTGCTAAAAAATACAACATTCCAGTAATTGGAATAGCTGGAAATCTAGGAAATGGCTATGAAATTTTGTATGACAATGGCTTTGATGCTATATTTTCCATTATGCCTGGAGTCAGAACTCTTGAAACTGCATTAATTTCAGGAAGTGTAAATGTTGAAAACACAATAAGAAATATTTTTGGAGCATTAAAATCAATAAAAATAAAATAATATATAAATTTCACCTAAATCTCTAAATATAACAGATAAAGTTAAATAACATTGAGGTTTAGGTAAAGATAGTTTTTATAAAGGATTTTTCAACTTTCTGCATTTAATATTACCAAAAAATGTGCTAAAATGTATTTAAAAGATGCGAGAAAAAAGGTTAGCCAAAAATTTAGAAATGCTGAAGGAGGAAATAATGAAAATATTGATTGTAGGTGCTGGTGGAAGGGAGCATGCGATTGCTTGGAAACTTTCTCAAAATAAAAAGATGGAAAAAATATTTATAGCTCCAGGAAATGCCTGTGTGGAAATGATGCCGAATGCAGAAAGTGTGAATTTAGGATCAATTGATGAGTATATTTCGTTTGCTAAGGATAATAATGTTGAATTGACAGTTGTGGGAAGTGAAGAATTGCTTGTTCAGGGAATTGTGGATGAATTTCATAAAAATGGACTGAAAATATTTGGGCCTGATAAAAAGGCTGCGATTCTTGAGGGAAGTAAGGCTTATTCTAAGGATTTTATGAAAAAATATGGGATAAAGACAGCAGTTTATGAAATTTTTGATAATTCTGAAAAAGCGAAGGAATTTTTGAATAACTGGAAAGATTTTCCTGTGGTTATAAAGGCTAGCGGGCTTGCAGCTGGAAAAGGCGTTATTATTGCTCAAAATTTAGATGAAGCTATTAAGGCTGTGGAAGATATAATGGTTGATGAGAAATTTGGAAATGCCGGAAATCAGGTTGTAATTGAAGAATTTCTGGATGGAGTAGAAGCTTCGATTTTATCGTTTACAGACAGTAAAGTAATTGTACCGTTATTGTCAGCAAAGGATCATAAAAAGATTGGGGAAGATGAAACTGGATTAAATACAGGAGGAATGGGTGTTATCAGTCCAAATTCTTTTGTTACGGATGAAATTTTTGAAAAATTTAAGTCAGATATAATGGAGCCAACTTTAAAGGGGATACAGGCTGAAGGGATGGATTTTGCAGGAGTAATTTTCTTTGGACTTATGATTACTAAAAAAGGTGTTTACTTGCTTGAATACAATATGAGAATGGGCGATCCAGAAACTCAGGCGGTATTGCCGCTTCTGGAAAATGACTTGCTAGAGTTAATAGAAAAATCCTTTGATAAAAAATTATCGGAAGTTAAAGTCAATTGGAAACCACTACATTCGTGCTGTGTAGTAGCCGCTGCTGGAGGTTATCCAGAAAATTACAGGAAAGGCGATGAAATCGCTGGAGTACTTGACTTTAAAGAAACTGCTGACAACAAAGTGTTTATCTGTGGAGCAAAAGTTGAAAATGGAAAACTGTTGACAAATAGTGGAAGAGTGTTAAATGCTGTGGCTCTTGGGAATACATTGGAAGAAGCACAAAAAAAAGCGTATGAACTTTTGAAAACGATAAATTTTGAAGGAATGTATTTTAGAAAAGATATTGGTGGAAGATTTTAGTAAAAAATTAAATGGTAATAAAAAAGACTGTTTTGAGTTTTGAACAGTCTTTTTTTCCTATTTATCTTCTTGGACTCCAAGTTTTGATAGCTTTTGCTAATTGTTTCTGATATTCACGTTCACCTTCCTGAGCAATGTAATAGATGTTTCCATTAGCTTCAATATAGTACATTATTAATACACCTCCATCATCATATTCTATTGCCACTTGTTCTCCCTCATAACCATTTATGTTAACACTGCCTTCAAAAATGTTATCTTCAGGAGTTCCTAGATTAATATATTTTTGAATGATTACTTCAGCTGCTCTTTTTGCAGTACCTCTTCCGTTAGTAGCAACAATATCTAAAGTTATAATATTTGTGTTATCTATTGATACTTGTTTGGCTGTAGGTGAAGCATCGGGATCTCCAAATTCATACCAGTTTGTAGGAACAGTTATATATCCAACTCTAGGACTTCCGAATCTTATACTTGAACCTGAATTTCCTTTTGCAAACGTAAATACTGACATCACAACAAATAGTGATAGTATAATTTTTCTTAAACTTTTTATTTTAAAACCTTCTTTCTCTTTTCAATTTTAATTAAAACAAATATTAGTTATGTTTTCTCCATTCTAAGCATTCTCCAGTAGAAACTCTTGAGACAGCACAATAACGTTTTGATTCTTCAATAGTATGACCACGTAGCTCTCGATCTGCCTTTTCACTTCCTGCAAGTGCCATTAAGCTTGTACAGCTGCTAAATGATGACATTGCCAGAATAATTGTTAAAAGCTTAAGACTCTTTTTCATAATAATCATTTCCTTTCTATCTTATATTAACGGTAATCAAAAAACTGCACTTTAAAATATAGATAAAATAGTTGTTTGTAAGAAAAGTATGATTAATTACAAAGAAATATTTAATTTGCAAATTAAGGAATGTATGATATAATTATTAAAAGTTATAATATTCTTGAAATAATTCTAAAATCAGACTGAAAAATATTTAAATTTAAGTTTTAAGATTTTGACTATTATAATTTTAGAAATGAAAAAAAGGTGAACGCTTTGGATAAAAAAAAATATAATCAATATGAAAAAATGAGACTTTATATTGCAACTTGTTTTTGGATATTTTCATTGTTAACTTTTGCTAACGAGAATAAAAGTTCTGTGAGTAAAAATAAACTTGAAGATGAGGCTGTAAAAGTTGATATCATCATTAATAAAAACAATATTAGTGATTTTGAAAATGAAAATAGCAATATAGAAGAGAATAATGAAGATGGAAATCTGATATATTTAGATCAGATAGAGGATGAAGAAGAAGAAAAACAGAAAAAAATGGAAAAAGTCAATAAATTTGAGCGAATTATTAGAAAAATAGATGAAAAAGTCAATCCAATTATAAAATTTCAGATTGCAAAAAGTTATGGTGTATGGTATCTGATAAAAACTGATGATAATGCAGAAAAAGAATTAAAAAATGTAAGATATGATTTTATACAGCAAGAAAATGGATACGCTATTATTAAAAGTTATTTTGATCCTAAAACTGACAAATGGAGTGAAGAAAGATATAGAGGATGGATTAGTGAAAAAAAGGGGAACGTGTATTTGAATATTGAAAAAAAATATTTTAAAAATATAAAAAATGAAATTGTATTTTTTGATAAAAATTATAGATACATGGTTGTAAGATGTAACAACGGTACTACAAAAGTATTCTCACGTTATCCAAATAATGAAAAAATTTCACTTGAGAATAAAGAATTAGGTGAATTTGAAAAAATTGTTGAAAATAATAACAATCTAAAAAATGTTTTTTATGATGTAAAAATAAAAAATATTAGGGAAATTGAAAATGAAAGAAAAAAAGCTGAATTGAAGAAAAGAACAGATGAATTAGAAAAGCAATTAAGCGAAAATCCTGCGAGTGTTTTTCAAATTGACACAATTGGTGCCAAAAAAGAGCTTGAAAGAAGAAAGAAAAAAGAAAATACACTTAAACTTGAAACAAAAAATGGTCCTAAAAACGTAGAAGTTATAGAAATAAATGATAAAGATTTAAAAAATGAAACTAACACAAAAAATAACAGTAATGACACAGAAACAAATAAGAGACATTAATTATAATAAATAATTATCAAATTTTACTGTATAATATTTGACAATCTTAAAATTTATACATTGTTTTAAAATCACACTTTGAAATTATTTCAGTAAAATATTTTACTTAAAATATAAGTTTTAAAAAATATAAAAAATTTCAATTTAATCATATAACGGAATATAAAAACAAATATTTAGGAGAAAAAAATGAAAAATACACTAAAAATTGTCTACACAATATTATTTTTAATATTGTTTATGTGCCTAACACTTTTTTATAATTTCTTTTTTGCTAAAAGAGAATATAAAAATGTTAATATAAATATAAAAAAAGGAACAAATTTTGCACAGATATACAAAGATTTAAAATTAAAATATGGAATTGTAGATAAAATATATTTAAAGTTAAATGGTGGAAATATAAAATTAAAAGTAGGAACTTATAAATTTAATGGGAAATTCTCAAAATATGAAATTATAAAAAAAATTAAGAGCAGTGAAACTAATGGAGTTAGATTAACAATACCTGAAGGATTTACTTCAAAGCAAGTATTTGCAAGAATGGAAGCATTAGAACTGGGGAACAGAGAAGAAATAAACAAAGTCCTTAGTGAAATGGATTTTCCATATCCGCATGAAAATAATAATTTTGAAGGATATTTTTATCCTGAAACTTATATTTTTTCTGAAAATGTTACGACCAAACAGGTTATCCAAACTATTTTAGGTGAATTTTTGAAAAAATTTCCACCTGAAAAATATCCTGATAAACAAAAGTTTTATGATAATTTAAAAATGGCTTCAATAGTGGAAGCGGAAGTGCCTGATGCTGTAGATAAACCAAAAGTTGCAGGAATATTTTTGAAAAGATTGGAAATTGGAATGAAATTGGAATCAGATGCAACTTTGAAATATGAACTGGGAAGACAAGCATCAAGAAATGAATTAAAATCTCAAAACACCGCATATAATTCATATAAAGTGAAAGGATTACCGCCAACACCAATTGGAAATCCACCAATAGAAACTTTTAAGGCAGTTTTAAATGCAGAAAAGACAGATAATCTATTTTTCTTTACATATAAAGGAAAAACATATTATTCAAAAACACATGAGGAACATTTAAAAAAACGTCGTGAAAGCGGACAGTTAAAATAAAACTGAAAATCAAGATTAGGAATAAAATTGATGGAAAAAGTAAAAAAAATTGAAAAAAAAATATTAAAAAAATTAGAGGAAGTTATAAAGGAAGGGCTGATATCTGAAAAAGACAAGATTCTTATTGCCTTTTCTGGAGGACCTGATTCAGTTTTTCTTTATCATTTTCTTAATTTACTAAAAAATATAATTTCAATAGAGATTTCAATAGTTTATATTAATCATAACTTACGTCATGATGTTGAAAACGACTTGAAATTTATAAATGAATTTTCAAATTCCAATAATGTTAACTATTATATCGAAAGTGTTGATGTAAAAAAGTATGCAACAAAAAATAAAAAATCAATAGAATTGGCAGCAAGGGAATTGAGATATGAGGCTATTGAGACTATTAGAAAAAAGATAGGATATAACAAGATTGCTACAGGCCATAACTTGGATGATAATGTAGAGACCTTTATTTTCCGTCTTTTAAGGGGTACATCAGTAACAGGATTAAAAAGTATTCCGAAAATAAGAGAAAATATAGTAAGACCAATTTTAGATTTTGAAAAAAGTGAAATTTTATCTTTTTTAAAAAATAAAAATTACAAATACATAATTGATTATACTAATAATAAAAATGACTATACAAGAAACTTTATCCGAAATAAAATTTTTCCTGATTTCGAAAATATTAACCCTAATTTTAGGCAAAAAATAGATTCTCTGATAAAAGAAATTAATGAAAAAGAAAATTGTAAATTGACATTTTCTAATGTTTATGAGAAGACTATAAATCATAAAGATGAATTAATTCAACTTCTGAAGCAAAATAATGTAGAAATTTCAAGAGAAAAAATTAATCAGATTTACAAAAGTCTGTTTTTGGAAAATGGGAAATTACAAAATGAAGGTTCAAAAGAATTTTATTTAGGTAAAAATAAAGTTTTGCAAAATATATATGGGGAATTAAAAATTATTAATACTTTAGATAATAAAGTAGAAAAAAGTGATAAAAATAGTAAAATCTTTGATAAAATCAAAATTTTAAAGGAAAATCAAAGTATTGAATGGTATAATTACGAGATAATCTTATATGAAAATATTCAGGATTTTAAAACTTATTTTATAAACAAAAAAAATGTAAACTATACTTTTTATAAATTTGATGATGAAAAAATAAAAGATAGAAAAATTATTGTCAGAAGTCGAAAAGATGGGGATAGGATTTTTCTGAAAAATTTGGGACATAAAAAAGTTAAAAAAATTCTTATTGATGAAAAGATTATGAAATGGGAGAGGGATTTTATTCCCATTATAGAGATTGAAGATGTTCAAGTTTTGGAAAATTTAGAAACTGAAATTAGTGAAATAGAAATTGATAAGAATAAAAAAATAAAAGAAATATTAGCAATTTCAGATATAAAGTTTTCAAAATTTTTGGAAAAAATCTCAAATAAAGATATTGAAAATTTAGAAAATAGCAATAGTAAACTATTAATAATAGGGAGGAAAAATGGCAGAAAGAGATAAAAACGATATTAGAAAACGACTGGAAGAATTACGAAAAGATAATAATAGAAAAAATAATAGACAGGATAATGGAGATAAACCGCCATTTTCAGGATTTCTTTTTTTTGTTTTTGTAGTACTGCTGGTAGTTTTTACAGCGATATTCCATCGTGATATACAAACTGCTTTTCAAAATAAAAAGGAAATTTCTTATACAGAATTTGTAGGTAAGACACAAAAAGGTGATTTTACTGAAATCAACGAAAAAGATGATAAGTTAATTGCACAAGTAAAGGAAGATGGTAAGGAAGTACTTTATTTTACAAAAAAAATAACAGATAGAGTTGGAAATGAGCCAATAATTATTAATGCAATTGCACAGAAACGTGTTAAGTTAAATTCATTGCAACCTTCTGGTGGAAACTTTTTCTTGCTGTTATTAGGTCAATTTTTACCAATGATTATAATGATTGGGCTTATGGTGTATCTTGCTAGAAAGATGGTTGGCGGATCTCAAGGTGGAGGACCTGGAAATATCTTTGGTTTTGGAAAATCAAGAGTGAATAAGATTGATAAAAAACCAGATGTAAAATTTGATGATGTTGCAGGAGTTGATGGAGCAAAAGAAGAGCTGAAAGAAGTTGTTGACTTTCTTAAAAATCCTGAGAAATATACAAAGGCTGGAGCAAGAGTTCCAAAAGGAGTACTTTTGCTAGGTAGACCGGGAACAGGTAAAACATTGCTTGCAAAAGCAGTAGCAGGAGAATCTGGAGCATCATTCTTTAGTATTTCGGGTTCAGAATTTGTAGAAATGTTTGTTGGTGTTGGGGCATCACGTGTAAGGGATTTGTTTGAAAAAGCAAAGGAATCAAGTCCTTCAATCATATTTATAGATGAAATTGATGCCATTGGTAGAAGAAGAAGCGTTGGAAAAAATAGCGGAAGTAATGATGAACGTGAGCAAACATTAAATCAATTGTTAGTTGAAATGGATGGATTTGAAACAGATACAAAGGTTATCGTACTTGCGGCAACAAATAGAGAAGATGTATTAGATCCTGCATTATTGCGTGCTGGACGTTTTGACAGACGTGTTACTGTTGATGCTCCTGATTTGCAAGGACGTGTTGCAATATTGAAAGTTCATTCAAGAAATAAAAAACTTGATAGTGATGTAAGACTTGAAGATATTGCTAAAATTACACCAGGATTTGTTGGAGCTGATTTAGCAAACTTATTAAATGAAGCGGCAATTTTAGCAGCAAGAAGAGCAAGTGACACAATCAAAATGGCTGATTTAGATGAAGCTGTGGATAAAATTGGAATGGGACTTGGACAAAAAGGTAAAATTATTAAACCAGAAGAGAAAAAACTATTAGCTTACCACGAAGCTGGTCATGCTATTATGACTGAATTGACACCAGGAGCTGACCCTGTTCATAAAGTAACAATAATTCCTAGGGGAGACGCCGGTGGATTTATGATGCCGCTTCCTGAAGAAAAGCTGGTAACTACAAGCAGACAAATGTTAGCTGAGATAAAGGTGTTGTTTGGTGGACGTGCAGCTGAGGAAATTGGGCTTGATGATGTAAGTACAGGAGCATATTCTGATATAAAACGTGCTACAAAAGTAGCAAGAGCTTATGTTGAAAGTGTTGGGATGAGTAAAAAATTAGGACCAATTAACTTTGAAAACTCAGATGATGAATATTCATTTGCTCCAAATAAAAGTGATGAAACAGTTAGGGAAATTGATCTTGAAATAAGAAAAATCTTAACTGAAGAATATTTGAATACTCTAAACACATTACAGGATAACTGGGCTAAGTTAGAAGAAGTAGTAAAATTGTTACTTAAAAAGGAAACTATTACTGGAGATGAAGTTAGAAGAATTATTAAAGGAGAAACTTCAGAACAGATTTTAAAAGCTTCTGAAAATATTGAAGAAGATAATAATAATTCGAATATCAATGAAGAAAAAAAATCAAAAGAAGAAAATGAAGAAACAATATCAGAAAAAAAATTGATAGAAAAAGTTGAAGAGTTAGAAGAAAAAATTAAAACTCAAAACTTAGCTGAAGGAACAATAGAGAGTAATGAAAAAACAGATGAAGTATCGGTTGATGAAAAACATAATTCTTCTGAAAGTGAACTGGAAAAAGTTACAAAAACTAAAGATAAAAAGAATAATGATGATAATTCAAATGATTCTTCAGAAAACAACGATAATGATTCTGATTCAGGAAATGAAGATATAAATGAAAAATCTGAAAATAGTGAAAAGAAAAAAAGTAACTTTAAATTACCAAGTTTTATGGAATAAAGCATAAAAATTAATTTTAATCATTAAAATAGAAAGTTGACATTAATTTTAAATTTTTGTTATCTTTCTATTTTTTTATCCAAAAAAATAACGGATAATAGATTACTATAAAAATAAACTTATTTTTATAAAAAATTATTGACTTTCACAAAAAATATTGTATAATTAAATTGTAAAAATAAAAGAGAAAATAAATTACCGTAAAATTTACAAAATTAGAAAGGGACGATTTCTATGAAGTGTAAAGTAAAAGTAAGAATTATAATCTTGGCAATGGTATTTAAAATAAATAGTCGCAGTAGTAGCAATGTGAATCTTGAATATTTAATGGATTGGTAGTTGTAGCAGCGATGAATTTAGAAGGGTAGTCTAACTGAAAGATTATGTTTTTAATAATGGAGGAGTACAATTATGTATTGGCTAAAAAATGTATTAATTGATCAGTAAAAATATTAAAGGAGGAAATGGTTATGAATAAAAAAACAAAAACCTTAGTAATCATAGCAACATTGCTATCACTTCACAGCCGTACATTGTTTTATAATGCGATGGCTGTCGGATTAGCTGGAGTTGCTGGAGCAGCTGCATTAGAAGATAAAAAAAGTGGAAAAACAAAAACATATAAAGGAACAAAAAGAGTATGTACTGCGTATTCTGACAGCTATGGCGGAGTAAGACAATGCCTTGTTGTGAGATAATACATATGTGACAAGAATATACAAAAAAAGAAAGGTTTCTGATATAATGTAAATCTAC
>ERZ773021.350-NODE-350-length-22907-cov-2.70821_pt1 | contig 22907 bp, 20 predicted proteins | sample MGYA00511668_ERZ773021 | MGnify/ENA primary metagenome ERZ773021 (study PRJEB29015, sample SAMEA2737961) | human oral metagenome | biome: human oral; feature: human-associated habitat; material: dental | place: China | collected 2032 ... | reverse complement strand
AAGGGTGTTTTTATCCTTGTCTTTAGCTGTAGAAGCACTGATAAACTGTTGAGTAAACTTTTCAGCAGAAACGTAAAGCACTTTTTTATTGGGGTATTTTTCTTTAATATCCACCCCTATAGCGTGAGCTAAGTGAGTTTTTCCTAAGCCTACCCCTCCAAAAATAAATAGTGGATTAAAAGCCGTTCCACCAGGTTTATTGGCTACTGCCATACCTGCAGAACGTGCCAAACGATTAGAAGCACCTTCTACAAAATTATCGAAGTTTTGATGTAAATTGAGTTGAGGATCAACAGTTATCTCACGAATCCCAGGTATTACAAAAGGATTTTTAAGCCCAGGGTCTTTGGTCTCAGTAGCTAAAGTCAAAGTCTGTTTTGCTAATTCTGGACGATTCGTACTTGGAAGTTGTTCTTTAGTAAGTGGATTATCAACAATATACACAAGGCGGGAGTTTACTCCTAAAGTAAATGTCATTGCCGATTTGAGAAGAGAAATAAAATTTTCTTCTAACCATTCATAAAAGAATCTACTTGGAACTTTGATTTTCAAAGCATTCCCCTCTAATTCAACAGGGACAATAGGAACAAACCAAGTATTAAATTGTTGCTCAGTGATGTTGTCTTTTATAAATTCAAGACACTTACTCCAAACTTTTTCAGCTGCTTCTTTCATTTTTTAGGGTGCTACTTTTTAGCTAAAAATTTGATTATTAGATTTTTTTACTAATTTTGCCGGTGATAAAACTGTTCTTTTTTCAGTCAGCAAAATTGTGAATAATTTTTGAATAAAAAAAATATTTAACATTTGTTTTTCTGAATTTATTTTATAAGGGAACGATGTTAATCTTTTGTTAATGTTTATATCTATCTAATTATGAAAGAATTATACTTCGATTATGTACTGCGTACTCGCTATGCAGAAACCGACCAAATGGGGGTGGTATACTATGGTAATTATCCTCAATACCTCGAATTGGGAAGAGTGGAATGGTTGCGCTCTATTGGTTTTACCTATAAAGCAATGGAAGAAGAAGGAGTTATGATGCCTGTGGTTTCTTTGCAAATTCAATATAAAAAACCAGCCCTATATGATGAGTTGATTACCATTCGCACCAAACTAAAAGAATTGCCTTCTACAAAAATTGAGTTTGATTATGAGATTCTTAATGAAAGAGGAGAGTTACTTTCCACAGCTAACACCATATTAGTATTTGTAGATGCAAAAACTTTTAGACCAGTGCGCTGTCCTGAAAAGGTATTAAAATTAATTGAAGAGAAGATGTGTAATTAGTCGCTAATAATGAATCGTTAGTCATTAGTAGTGAGATACTAACGACTAACGATTAAAAAGCTAAAGACTATCTGTAGTTTTTAATGAGATTTTTCACTAAAAGAATTACATTAGGCATTGCTATATTAGCTGCATTGAGTACTTCTTCGTGTGATACATCTGGTGAGATTTCTGGACCTCCTAAATCCGTGATAACTGAAAGGGCACACACCTCCATATTTTGATGACGTGCTACAATCACTTCAGGTACAGTACTCATCCCTACTGCATCACCTCCTAAAATACGCACCATACCATATTCGGCTGGCGTTTCAAACGAAGGTCCTTGCAACCCTACATACACACCTTTTTGAAGTTTGATATTGTGCTCTTTAGCTATTTTTTCTAATTCAGCTATCATAGCGTGATTATAAGGTTTGCTCATATCGGGAAAACGCACCCCAAACTGGTCTAAGTTCTTACCTCGCAAAGGGTGTTCTGGAAACATATTGATATGATCGCGAATCACCATTACATCTCCTATAGAAAAATTAGGATTCACTCCTCCCGAAGCATTAGAAACGATGAGACGTTTAATTCCTAATTGTGCAAACACACGTATCGGAAAAGTTACCTCTTGCATTGTATAGCCTTCATAGTAGTGCACACGCCCTGCCATCATCAGTACATAGCGGTTTTCTATTTTACCATAGATAAGTTTGCCTTTGTGTCCGGCTACAGTCGATTTAGGAAAATTAGGAATATTGTTGTATTTAATTTCCGAAATAACTTCCACTTCATCTTCTAATTTATGAAGTCCAGACCCTAAAATAATAGCAAACTCCGGAGTGTGTTCTGTAATGTACGACTGTATGATGCGAGCCGTCTCGTTAATTTTGTCGTAAATTTGTTGCATATTTCTTTATTTTTTGTCGATTTTGTAGATTGTCTGCCTTTGGAGGAATAGGAACAATTAATAAACTTACTAATTATCGAAAATTAGTAACACCAAATTTAGCAGCTTCTGCTCTTGCTTTAGGTACTAGGGCAGTAAGATTTTTAATCCGTGAATCATCAGAAGGGTGTGTACTAAGTAACGAACTAGTTGATTTACCTCCTTTTAATGCTGCCATACGTTTCCATAACTCAGGAGCTTCAGAAGGATCATAGCCTGCAATTGCCATTATTTGAATACCTATAGCATCAGCTTCTGTTTCATTAGAACGGCTGAAAGGTAGCATCACTCCTAAATTAGAACCTAAGCCATAAGCCAGCATAAACTGGTCAGTATAAGCGGCATATTTGCTGCTTTGTAAAGCTATAGAACCTGCTATAGCACCTATCTGCTGCAAAGTAGAGGCACTCATACGTTGTGCACCGTGATCAGCTAAAGCGTGTGCAACCTCGTGTCCCATAACTACAGCTAAACCTGCTTCAGTTTTTGTTACAGGTAAAATCCCCGTATAAACTACAATCTTGCCTCCTGGCATACACCAAGCGTTTACTTCAGGACTATCCACTAAGTTGTACTCCCAGCGATAATCATCTAAATAACCTTGATAACCATTGGTATCAAGCCATAATTTGGCTGCTTTGGCTATACGTTCGCCCACTCGCTTTACCATAGCAGCATCATTAGTGCCTTTCAACACCTTATTTGAATTTAAAAAGGTGGAATATTGACTAAATGCCATTGGAAAAACTTTGCTATTAGGCATAAAGTTAAGGGTACTCTTCCCTGTAAAAGGATTCGTTTTACAAGAAGAGATCATCAAAAGTAATGTGATTAAAATTAATTTCTTCATAAAAATTTATTTGAGGGCAAAGATAATAAATAATTAATAACTGACAATCATCAATTAACATTATTTAACAAATTGTAAATTACTCAATTACCTATCCCTATCTCCTAATCCCTAATTTTTGTCCATTGTTACTTGTTAATTGTTAATTAATTCGTACCTTTGCGCGCAAATTAAATAGAAATGGCAAATACCAAATATATATTTGTAACAGGAGGGGTAACCTCTTCTTTGGGAAAAGGCATCATTGCAGCTTCACTTGCCAAACTCTTGCAAGCTCGTGGCTATAGGGTAACCATACAAAAGTTCGACCCTTATATCAATGTCGATCCTGGTACGCTCAACCCTTATGAACACGGCGAGTGCTTTGTAACTGAAGACGGAGCCGAAACTGACCTCGACTTAGGTCATTACGAACGGTTCCTAAACGTACACACCTCTCAAGCAAACAATGTAACTACTGGACGCGTTTACCAAAGTGTAATTGAAAAAGAACGCCGTGGTGAGTTCTTAGGCAAAACAGTACAAGTAATTCCTCACATTACCAACGAAATTAAAGAACGCATTCAGATACTTGGCAAAACGGGTGAGTATGATATTGTGATTACAGAAATTGGAGGCACAGTAGGTGATATAGAATCTTTGCCTTATATAGAGTCTGTACGTCAACTTTTATGGGATTTAGGAGAGCATAATGGTATCGTGATACATCTCACTTTAGTACCTTACCTCGCTGCTGCAGGTGAACTCAAAACCAAACCTACGCAACACAGTGTAAAAACCTTGATGGAAAGCGGTATCCAAGCCGATATATTAGTTTGTCGTACTGAGCACGAACTCTCCGATGACCTTCGTTATAAGTTAGCGCTCTTCTGTAATGTAAAACGTGAGGCTGTAATCCAATCTATTGATGTACCTACAATCTACGATGTGCCCAATGTAATGCTCTTAGAAGGATTGGATAAAGTGGCACTCAAGAAATTAGACCTCCCTTGTAAAAACGAACCTGATCTCACTCAGTGGAATACTTTCTTACAGCGTTACAAGAATCCTAAACACCGCGTAAAAATAGGTTTAGTAGGTAAATATGTAGAATTGCAAGATGCTTATAAATCTATTTTAGAAGCTTTTATACACGCTGGAGCTGCTAACGAAGTGCGTGTAGATGTAGAGAGTATTCATTCTGAACATCTCAACGAAGAGAATATTGAAGCTAAATTAGGTCACTTGGATGCTGTACTCGTCGCTCCTGGTTTTGGCGGGCGCGGGATTGAAGGTAAAATAAAAGCTATTGAGTATGTGCGCAAGCATAACATTCCTTTCTTGGGTATTTGCCTTGGAATGCAAATGGCAGTTATTGAATTTGCACGTCACGTAGCAGGACTTAAAGACGCTAACTCTACCGAAATGAATGAACAAACGCCTTACCCTGTGATTAGTTTGATGGAAAGTCAAAAAGAAATTACTCACAAAGGTGGTACTATGCGCTTGGGTGCTTGGGATTGTGAACTCACCAAAGGTAGCAAAATATATGAAGCCTATGGTAAAAAAGATATTTCTGAACGCCATCGTCACCGCTATGAATTTAATAACGACTACAAAGAACAACTTGAGAAAGCAGGTTTACAATGCACCGGTATCAATCCTGATACAGGTTTAGTGGAGGTAGTAGAATTACCTAATCACCCTTGGTTTGTAGGGGTACAGTACCACCCTGAATACAAAAGTACTGTTGCCAATCCTCACCCACTATTTGTAGCTTTTGTAAAAGCCGCTTTGAACAATAAACTTAAAAAGAACTAAACAACAGATAAAAACAATTATATGGACGAAAGAAAATTCGATGTAAAGAGTATTATAGGTTTTGCCTTAATCTTTGTACTCTTAATGTGGTTTATGAACAATAATAAACCTTCTCAAGAAGAATTAGCCAAGCGCAAAGCTCAACAAGAACAACAAGCTAATAAAACTGCTGCCAATACTCAAAATAATACTTCTACTGTTCAACCTATTGATTTAGGAAACTTTGCCTATTCAACTACCTTACCTTCAGCTAAAAATGAGGTAACTATATTAGAAAATAAAGATCTTAAACTCACTATCAGTAACCGCGGTGGACAGCTTAAAGAAGTGTTACTCAAAGAATTCAAAACCTATGATTCTTTGCCTGTTTATTTAGTAAAAGATTGGAATGCTACTTTTAGTCTTAACTTCACTACTGCTCAGAACAAAAAATTAAACACCAAAGATTTGTATTTTGAGCCTACCCTAAGTGAAAATAATGGTAGCCAAGTGCTTTCTATGAAGCTTAAAACTTCAGAAAATACTTATTTAGAATACATATACACCTTGCCTAAAGAGGGATATATGCTCAATTTAGTAGTGCGTTCTCAAGGTTTAGCTGGAGCTGTAAACACTTCTGAACCTATGAACATCGATTGGAAATGGCAAGCTCGCCGTATGGAGAAAAGTGTAACTTATGAAAATCGTTACACTCAAGCTGCTATACAATATGAAGGTGACCGTATCAATCGTATGAGCCAAGCTGGTAACGACGAACAAAAAGAGGAAAAAGTAAGTTGGGTGGCTTATAAACAACACTTGTTTACTTCAGTTCTTATTTCCGACAATCCGTTTGAGAAAGGAAATTTCATTTCTCACAATATTGCTATGAATGAAGGAAAAGAAGTAAAATACACTAAAAACTTCCTTACTTCTTTACCTATAAAAGCTAAAAGTGGAGAATTGAGTGAATCATTACACTTCTATTTCGGACCTAGTGATTACAACGTACTCAAACAATATAACGATAAATACGAACTTACTGAGCTCATTCCGTTAGGTTGGGGTATCTTCGGTTGGTTGAACAAATGGCTATTCATTCCTCTTTACAATTTCCTTGCTGATTATTTTTCTGTAGGATTGGTAATTATATTGATGACCTTTATCGTACGTATATTGCTATCGCCTATCGTTTATAAATCGTATGTTTCTCAAGCTAAAATGAAGGTATTACGTCCTGAGATTGACGAAATCAATAAAAAATACGACGAACCTATGAAACGCCAACAAGAAACTATGGCTCTGTATAGCAAAGCAGGAGTAAATCCACTCAGTGGTTGTATCCCAGCCCTCTTACAATTGCCTGTGTTCTTAGCGCTCTTTAACTTCTTTCCTACCGAATTTGGATTGAGACAAAAAAGTTTCTTATGGGCTCACGATTTGTCATCTTACGATGCTATTTTCGAACTTCCTTTCTCTATACCTTTCTATGGTAGTCACGTAAGCTTATTCCCATTGTTAGCTTCTATTGCTATATTAGTTTATTCATTGATGACTATGGCTCAAACTGTACAGCCTCAACAACCTGGTATGCCTAATATGAAGTTCCTCATCTATCTATCTCCTATAATGATGTTGTTCTTCTTCAACAACTACGCCAGCGGACTCAGTTTGTACTACTTTATATCTAACTTATTGACTATAGGAATTATGTTAGCTATCAAGTATTGGATTATAGACGAGAAGAAGATTCACGCTCAAATACAAGAAAATAAGAAAAAACCTAAAAAAGAAAGTAAATTCCAAGCTAAAATGCGTGAGATGATGGAACAAGCTGAAGCGCAACGCAAAGCTCAACAAAATAAACGTTAGTCTATAGATTAACAACTAAAAAACAAATACACTTTGCCAAAGTTCTCTATTGCTATTGCACTACGATCTTTGGCAAAGTTTTTATATAAAACTATATAATGGCATAGTTTTTGCCGCTAATGTTTTCAAACTATGAAAAGAAAATTTATCAACATATTATTATCTGCACTCATCTTGTTCTCTAATTCAGGATGGGCTATTTCTTTTCATTATTGTCAAGACCACTTATCGTCAGTTTCTTTAGAATATATCACTTCTTCTGTAGATGAAGAAGTAAGTGATTGTGCTGATATGGACTCTTGTTGTGCTTCTGAGGACGACGATAGTGATGAGAGTAAAACAGAATCTTCACATAAAAAATGCTGTGACAATACAGCTATATCATCTTCTATTTCTGATAGTACTTCAGTAGTAAAAGCGTTGGAACTGCAACTACAACCTTTTGTAGTAAGTTCTTTGGTTTTTCCTACTTTGGAAGTGGTAAGTATTCCTCAGACTGTAAAGAAAGCCATCACGAGAGATTTCTTTTTGCAGTTGAATGCGCCTCCTCTGTATGAATTGTACTGCCAGAGGGTGTTTTATTCAGGTAAGAGATAAGAGGTAAGAAATATACCTCTGTTTTCCAATCCTTAAATTCTAATTTCTAAACTGAATAAAACAAGACAATAATGTACAAAAAATATATCTTTTTAATAGGGCTGTTGTTGCCCTTGTCTGTCTTTGCTCAACATTTTAGCAAAGGGAAAGTGGTAGACGAAAACAACGCACCTCTTATAGGGGCAGATGTGTATTGGGAGGGTACTGAAATAGGTGTATCTACTGATAATGAAGGAGCTTTCACGCTGAAACGCACAGATGCTTCTAATACTTTGGCAGTAAGCTATATTGGTTATAAAAAGAAAACTGTAAAAGTAAGCGGTAATGCGTCTTTACATATTCAATTGGAACCAGAAGCGGCTTTGGGAGAGGTGGTAGTAAGCCAGAAGCGTGCTAACACGATGAAATCGCAATGGCAAGTAGCTGATGTGCACACAATGAGTAGTGGGGAATTACTGAAAGCAGCTTGTTGCAACCTATCGGAGAGTTTTTCTACTAATCCATCAATTGATGTAAACTTCTCGGATGCTGTTACGGGTAACAAACAGATAAAGATGCTGGGGTTAACCAGTCCGTACATACTAATGGCAGAGGAGAATATCCCTACAATGCGGGGCGCTTCGCAAGCCTACGGACTCTCATTTGTACCAGGTACGTGGATTGAGAGCATCCAGATAACCAAAGGAGCAGGGAGTGTGATTAATGGGTATGAGAGTATTTCGGGGCAAATCAACTATGAGATAGAAAAGCCTCTCAGTAGTCGTCCTTTCTTCTTAAACTTGTATGCTTCAGAAGATAATCGTTATGAACTCAATGCTCATACCAATCAAAAATTATCTGATAAATGGGCGACTACTCTTTTTGCACACGGCAATGTACGCCAGCAGAAAGCCGACCACAATCACGATGGTTTTATTGATAATCCCATAGGTAATCAAATCAACTTGTTGAATCGTTGGCAGTATGCGAATGCAGAAAAAGGGTGGGTAGGTTTTTTGAATCTCCACTATATGAAAGATGAGCGCCAAGCAGGAGAGTTGCGATTTAATCGGCTAACCGACAAAGGAACTACAAATGCGTGGGGCAGTGAAGTAAACTCCGAGCGCTTTAGTGCATCTAATAAAATAGGGTATGTATTTCCTGACACACCTTATAAGAGTATAGGGTTGCAGAACTCTTTTCAGTCGCATCGTCAAGATTCTTATTTTGGGTTGAACCGCTATGATATACAGCAAAAGAGTTGGTATGGTAATTTGATATACAATTCTATCATCACCGATACCAAACACAAATTTGCCACAGGACTCAATGGAACTTATGACGATTATAATGAGGTGCTCACTACTTCGGCTCTTGCGGGAGATTTCTCGCGTGTAGATCGCTCCATAGGTGCCTTCTTTGAATATACTTATGACAATTTGAGTAACTTCAGTTTTGTGGCAGGAGTACGCGCTGATAGTCATAATCATTTAGGAAACTTCGTTACGCCACGTTTACACTTGCGTTATAATCCTTGGAAACAAGCAACTTTCAGAGTATCGGCAGGGCGAGGCAAACGCGCTGCTAATGTGATAGCAGAGAACCAACAACTCTTGGCATCCGCACGCAAGCTTGCTATTATAGGAGGTGATGGAGGCAAGCTCTATGGTTTGAATCCCGAAATTGCTTGGAACTACGGAGTGAGCTTTTTGCAAGCGTTTAAAATATTAGGTAAAAGTGCAGAGCTTTCGGTAGATTTCTACCGCACAGATTTTGATAATCAAGTAGTAGTAGATTTAGATAACTCAGCACAACAAGCCTTGTTTTACAACCTCAATGGGAATAGTTTTGCAAACTCTCTACAAGCAGAATTTAGTATTACTCCTGCCAAAGGGTTGGACTTCAAGGCTGCCTATAAGTATTATGATGTGCAAACGCAGTTTACTAAAGGACAAATGGAGAAGACTCTTACCCCAAAGCATCGCTGGTTTGTCAATGTAGCTTACGAGACTCCTGAGCGCCACGAAAACAAGAATTCTCAATGGAAGTTTGATGTAACCTTCAACTGGTTAGGAGAACAACGCTTGCCTACAACCGCTACGAACCCTATAGCCTATAGGTTAGACGATTATGCGCCATCATTTGCTACACTCAATGCTCAAATCACCAAAGTATTTTCTAAGACATTTGAGGTATATATAGGAGGTGAAAACATCACCAATTATAAACAAGAGAATGGTATTTTGGCAGCCAACAATCCTTTTGGCGCATATTTTGATAGTACAATGCAGTACGCTCCTGCCTTTGGACAGATGTATTATGCAGGATTAAGATTTAAATTATTATAAAATGAAAACACGTATTTTATTATGGATAGTTTTGAGTTTTTTTGGACTCACTATCGCAAGTGCACAACAAGCACCTAACAAAAGTAAAAAAGTAGAGTTTGCTGTAGGAGGCAACTGTGAACAGTGTAAGGCGCGTATAGAAAAAGCAGCCTATAGCGTAAAGGGCGTAAAGAGCGCTAATTGGAATATTAAGAGTGGCAATATGACCCTTATTTTTGACGAGCGCAAATGCAGTGAAAGCGATGTGCAGAAAGCTATTGCCAAAGTAGGACACGACGCTGGCAAAGAACGCGCTGACGATGAAGTGTACAAAAACTTACACCACTGCTGTTTATACGAAAGATTACCTTAAAATTTGGGTAGCCCAAAAAGCTTTTTGAAAATATGATTAAGGTATACTGATGATCAGACATTTTTAGTGATGTTGTAGAGGGGATTTATAAATCACTTCTACAACATCACTTTTTTAGATAGCCTCATTTCGGTATAGATTTTGCTGTTAAGAAAAAAACACTAAATCACAACAAAATGAAAAAGATAACTATTCTACTAATGTTAGCAGTAGCTTTGGGGCTTAGTTCTTGTGCAAGCATTTATGTAGCTACTGATTATGATCGTCAAGCCGATTTTTCAGCGATGAAATCTTTTGCTTTTTTTAAAGAAGGTATTGATAAAGTACAAATATCCGACTTGGATAAGAAACGTATTTTACGTGCTATAGAGCAAAATCTTACTACTAAAGGGCTAACACTTTCTGAGAACCCTGATTTTTTAGTAAACATATTCACTCGAGATCGGGAGAATGTAGATGTGTATGACAACAGTCCGTATTACTGGGGCTGGGGAATGGGTTGGGGTCCTTTTTGGGGAGGCGCCACTTATAATCTAAGTCGAAATACAGAAGGTACTCTTTACATTGAGATTATAAATGCGAAGAAGCGTGAATTGGTATGGCAAGGAAAAGGAACAGGCTATTTGCCACAATCAATGGATAAAAAAGAAGAGGTTATCAAAAATTTTGTAAACAAGATATTAGAAAAATATCCACCTTCAGCAGATAAAAAATAACAATCACTAACTTTGTCAGAGTCTAATGACCCCGACAAAGTTTTTATTTTTCATATAGTAATTCGTAATTTGTAACCTATGTTTAAAAAACCTTTTTCTTTCGATGGACGTATCAGACGTACTGAATTTGGACTATCCTTTATTATTTTCTATATAATTTTCAATTTTTTAGATGAAGTGTTCAATTTTAATCGTTCATTTTCACTAATCTTTTTTATTCCTATTTTCATCTTCTATTTTGCACAATCAGCAAAGCGTAGCCACGATATAGGTGAAAGTGGGTGGCTATCTTTGATCCCTTTATATAACCCTTTTCTTTTATTATTTAAAGAAGGGAATATAGGGGAAAATGTGTATGGTGAAGATCCTAAAAAACGTGTAAACAACACATTTTTCAACAATCCTTCTACAACTACCCCTCCACCCATTATATTTTCTCCTGTACAAGCAACTCCATCTGTTCATACCGAGAAGAAAATTACCCAACAATATCTCCTCAGTGAGGATGGTAAAACTTTACTAAAATGGTTTGATACTCAAGTTACTGCTATAGATATGCAAGCCGACCCCATTTTGAGAAATGTTACAACCATAGGCAGAGATGCTTTCTACAATTGCAACAAACTTAGCAAAATAAACTTCAATGGACAACTCACTACCATACAAAAAGCCGCCTTTGAAGATTGTGAACAATTGCACCACGTTAGCTTCCCAAGTCGTGTGAGTTTTATAGGTGAATTCCTTTTTGGTAAAAATTGTATTGAGTCTATAAGTATTGAAAGTGAAATACCCCCACGATTAGAAGGCGATTTTTCCTACAATGATGAAAAATTACAAGCTATTTATGTTGCCACAAGTGATATAAGTTTGTATCGCAACAATGAAAATTGGAAAAAATACGCATACCTTATAAAATAAAAACACACTGATTATCAGCGATGTAAAAAAATACACAGAAATATTTTTACAAAAACTTTTGGCTATTTAGAAGATTATCACTACATTTGCCACGATTTTAGGGGAGATAGAGTATTTATTTCATCAATTAAGTTTAACTCTTTCCTATAGTAATCCCCTTATATAATACTCTAATTACTATCAGGAAATACAAATTTTATCATCAGCAAATGGCTGAAAACACTCAAAATCCAGAAGAATTTTTACAAAATTTCAACTGGGAAAAATACCAAGAAGGTATTGACAGCGTACAAGAAGACCAATTAAAAAACTTCGAAGAATTGGTTAAAAACAATTTCGTTGACACTCAAGACAATGAAGTAGTAGAAGGTGTTGTAACTCGTATTACCGACAGAGAGGCAATTATCGACATCAACGCTAAATCTGAAGGCGTTATCTCTCTCAACGAGTTCCGCTACAACCCTAACCTCAAAGTAGGTGACAAAGTAGAAGTACTTATTGATATCCGCGAAGATAAAAACGGTCAGTTAGTACTTTCTCACCGCAAAGCACGTACGCTTAAGGCTTGGGATAGAATCAACTTAGCACACGAAAACGGCGAAATTGTAAATGGTTTCGTAAAAAGCCGTACCAAAGGCGGTATGATTGTAGATGTATTTGGCATCGAAGCATTCCTCCCTGGTTCACAAATCGATGTGAAACCTATTCGCGATTACGAGCAATTCGTAAACAAAACAATGGAATTCAAGATTGTGAAAGTAAATCACGAGTTCAAAAACGTAGTGGTTTCTCACAAAGCGCTCATCGAAGCAGATATCGAAGAACAAAAGAAAGAAATCATCAGCCAACTCGAAAAAGGTCAAGTACTCGAAGGTGTTGTGAAAAACATCACTTCTTATGGCGTATTTGTAGACCTTGGTGGCGTAGATGGATTGATTCACATCACCGACCTTTCTTGGGCTCGTATCAACCACCCAAGCGAAGTGGTTTCTGTAGATCAAAAATTAAACGTAGTTATCCTCGATTTCGACGACAACAAATCTCGTATCCAATTAGGCTTGAAACAGCTTAGCAAACATCCTTGGGATGCTTTAGCCGACGATCTTAAAGTGGGTGACAAAGTAAAAGGTAAAGTTGTTGTTATTGCCGATTATGGTGCTTTTGTAGAAATCGCTGATGGCGTTGAAGGTCTTATCCACGTTTCTGAAATGTCTTGGAGTACTCACTTGCGTTCTGCTCAAGATTTCGTAAAACTCGGTGACGAAGTAGAGGCTGTTATCTTAACTCTCGACCGCAACGAGCGCAAAATGTCTTTGGGTATCAAACAACTTACCCCAGACCCTTGGATCAACATCACTGAAAAATATCCAGTAGGTTCTAAACACACAGGTACTGTTCGTAACTTCACTAACTTTGGTGTATTTGTAGAACTCGAAGAAGGTATTGATGGTCTTATCCACATCACCGACCTTTCTTGGACTAAGAAAATCAAACACCCATCAGAATTTGTAAACTCTGGTGATAAAATTGAAGTAGTAGTACTCGAATTGGATGCTGAAGGACACAAGTTGTCATTAGGACACAAACAAACCACTCCTAACCCTTGGGACAAATACGAAGCTGAATTTGCCGTAGGTACTATACACACTGGTACCATTTCTAAAATGGTAGATAAAGGTGCTACCGTTCCTTTCAACGACGATATTTTAGCCTTTGTTCCTTCACGTCACTTAGAAAAAGAAGACGGAAAAAAATTAGGCAAAGGAGATACTGCTGAGTTCAAAGTAATTGAGTTCAACAAAGAATTTAAACGTGTAGTAGCTTCTCACACCGCTATCTTCAAAGAAGAAGAAGAAAAAATAGCTAAAGAAGCTGCTGTAAGCACCAATTCATCTACTGTTGAAAAATCAACCCTTGGAGACCTTGAAGTATTACAAGAGTTGAAAGACAAGATGGAAAAATAGAAGTAATTTAGTTTTTTTCATAATTTTTTGTTTTAATGAGGAAAAGTCGTTGCTGGGAAGTAACGACTTTTTTTATTTGTTATTTTTAGAAAAATATTGTATATTATAAGAAAAAACATTACTTTTGCATTCAACTTCAAAATACCAGTATTTTTACACTGATAAACTATGTCTTTTTAAAAGACTATAATCTAAAATAACAAGCAAATATAAAACTAATTAATAAAAATACATTTATGAAAGTTATATTATTACAAGGTTGCGCTGATAAAGGGAAAACAAGACTATCTAATAAAATAGATGAATGGCTATTACAAAATAATTTTATAGAAGAATTTAAAAAACTTGATCCTAACAATGAAAATGCTAACCCTTATCAAAGAGATTTTTGGGCTGTTTACAATAAAAATATAAATGGTGAAAATGTAAGAATTTTTCTTAATTCTTGGTCTGATACGGGTGATATCATCAATGCTTTTAGAGATATTTATAAGGAAAACCAAAAAGAGGGATACAACATCCTAATCACTGCTATACGTTCAAAAAACAATCCACGTCTACATGAATGGACAAAAGAAGTATATAATAAAGAACTTTCTAAAATAGAAGAGTTTATTCTAGATTTAGATACTCATCCACAAGATGCTGAATATTGGTTAGGTATATTCATTTCTATTTTTAATAGTTTAATTTAAATAAGTTTACATAAGTAAATTTTTAATAACTAAATAAAACTATAAAAACTTGATGGTGAAATTAGCTTATCCTCGCCACCCTTTATATGCTTCAAGTAGCTTAACATTAAAACCTTACAATACTGAGAAACTTAAAAAGTAGACTTTCTCTAGCTTTTCTTAAGATAAAAAAACAGGTTATCCTAACAACCTGTTTTTTTATTTGCTTTTCTTTTTGATTTACTATATCTTTGCCCTCTGAAAACTAATCATTAATCATTTTATCACGAACCGTTTAACAAAATGCTTAGAATAGAAAATATCAGTAAACAATACAGCAACTACACCGCACTCAACGATGTATCGCTACACATCCCTAAAGGCAGCATCTTTGGATTGCTCGGACCAAATGGGGCAGGAAAAACTTCTCTTATACGTATCATCAACCAAATTGTACTGCCCGATGCAGGACAAGTTTTTTTTGACGGTGAACCTTTGCAACCCAAGCATACAGCTCAAATAGGCTATTTGCCCGAAGAACGCGGTTTGTATAAATCGATGAAAGTGGGCGAACAAGCCTTGTATTTAGCACAACTCAAAGGATTGAACAAAGCTGAAGCTAAGGAACGACTTAAATTTTGGTTCGACCGCCTCGATATTGGCGATTGGTGGAACAAAAAAGTACAAGAGCTCTCCAAAGGGATGGCTCAAAAAATACAGTTTTTAGTAACCGTACTCCACAACCCCAAACTATTGATATTTGATGAGCCTTTCAGTGGGTTCGACCCCATCAATGCCAATGTTATCAAGGACGAAATTCTCTACTTGCGTGACCAAGGTGCTACCATTATCTTCTCTACTCACCGAATGGAATCGGTAGAGGAATTGTGTGATCATATTGCACTCATCAATAAATCACGTAAAATATTAGATGGTAAACTTATTGATATCAAACGTACTTATAAAAACAATTCTTACGAAGTAGGTTTAAAATTGCCTGAAGACCAGAAAACTGCTATCTTAAACGAACTGAAAATGCATTTTGAACTAAGTGAAGCGCATTTCAAAACATTGTACGACGAATTAAAACTGCATATCAAGCAAAAAGAAGGACAAACCGCTAACGATTTGTTACAATACCTTACAACTCGTGCCGAGGTAACTCATTTTGTAGAGGCGATCCCTACTGTCGATGAGATTTTTATCTCAACCATTAATAAATTGTCAAACTAAAAACTGCCCGTGAGGCTCATATTATGAAACATTTAGGAATTATTTTTCAAAGAGAATACTTAAATAAAATACGTAATAGGTCATTTGTGATAATGACGTTCGTAAGTCCACTTATATTCGTTTTGTTTGCTTTTATCATTGGCTTTTTAAGTGATATGAACCGAAAGAGCAAGGCTAAGGATATTGTGATTGTAGATGAAAGCGGACTCTATGCTAATACTTTTGAGAATACCGAGACAACTCAGTTTCAATATCTCAATAATATTTCACTCAAAGATGCCAAAGCTAATGTATTAGAAAAAGGTCAATATGGATTGTTATACATTCCCGCTAAAGGTGACCAAAATATTGCTTTTTATAGTGAAGAATCACCCTCCTTATCACTTACTAATGAAATGACAGCTGCAATGGAGCACACTCTTTTCCAACATAATCTCACTCAAAAAGGAATTGATAAAAAGGAAATAGACGCAGCTAAAGCTCATATTGATATTGAGTTACAGAATTTCACAGGGGAAAAGAGCTCCGAATTTGATAGCGTGATGAAAATAAGCATTGGAGGAATTGCTGGTTATCTAATCTTTATGTTTATCATCATCTATGGCAATATGATTATGCGTAGCGTAATAGAGGAAAAAACCAATCGAATTATAGAAATTATCATTTCATCTGTCAAACCTTTTGAACTGATGTTAGGGAAGATTTTAGGTACTTCGTTAGCGGGCATCACTCAATTTGTAATATGGGTTGCTATAGGAGGGATATTGTTAGCATTAGCTCCTTCTTTTTTTGATGTAAATACTTCTACACAAGCAGTACAAGGAGCAGGTAACTTATCGGATATCAACAATATAGTAAATTCTTTATATCATTTCCCTTTTGCCGAAACCTTCGTAGTCTTCCTCTTGTTTTTCATAGGAGGCTACTTGCTATATAGTTCACTTTATGCAATGATTGGCGCAATGGTTGATAACGAAACCGATACTCAGCAGTTTATGATGCCTATATTAATCCCTTTAATATTAGGCTTCTATGTAGGAATGTTCTCTGTAATCGAAGAGCCCCACGGCACCATTTCAGTAGTATTTTCGTACATTCCCTTCACTTCACCCATAGTAATGTTAATGCGTATACCGTTTGGAGTAGCGTGGTGGGAAGTAGCAATCTCTCTTGTTATTCTGTATCTTTCTTTCTTCGGAATCATCAAATTGGCAGCCAAAATATACCGCATTGGTATCTTGATGTATGGTAAAAAACCTACTTATAAAGAACTGTGGAAATGGCTTAAAATGAAATAAAATGAAAACAGAAAATCAATATATCAACCGCGAATTGAGTTGGCTCAAATTCAATGCACGCGTACTTCAGGAGGCAGCCGATGAACGCGTGCCTCTATTGGAACGCTTGCGCTTCGCGGGTATTTTTTCTAACAACTTAGATGAGTTCTTCAAAGTGCGTTACGCTACAGTGAAACGTGTTGCAATGAATGAAACCTCCGACAAAGAATTGGGAGTACACGCTAAAGAACTTTTAGAAGAAATTACTAAAGAGGTAATACTTCTGCAAGATCAAAGTTTGAAAATCATTGCCTCTATCACCAAAGAATTGGAGAAAGAACAGATTTTTATAGTAGATGAAAAGACCTTGTTACCCGAGCACGAATCTTTTGTAAATACATATTTCTACAATAAAGTACGCCCAGCTCTCTTTACTATTATCCTCAACGATTTGGAAATGTTTCCTCAACTGAAAGATGATGTAGCGTATTTAGCAGTTAAAATGACACTAAAGGAAGAGGACGAAAAAGCATCAGGTATAGAAAAGTTCTTTTCATCACGTGTTTACAAAGAAAAAATACAATATGCTCTGATTGAGTTACCTACTACTCTCGACCGCTTTATAGAACTACCTCAGATAGGTGACAAACACTATATCATTATGCTGGATGATGTAATTCGTTTCTGTTTGCACAAAATATTCAACATCTTCAATTACGAATCGCTTACAGCAAATATGATTAAAATCACCCGTGATGCCGAATTAGACATCGACGATGATTTGAGCAAAAGTTTTATCGAAAAAATATCTACTAGTGTGGAAGATCGGCGCAAAGGGGAACCTGTACGTTTTGTATACGACAAAATGATTGATAAGGATACCTTGCAATTCTTATTCGAGAAAATGGGAATTGTAAAAACGGATAGTGTAATACCTGGAGGACGTTACCACAACCGCCGTGATTTTATGAGTTTTCCCAGCTTAGGTCGTAAGGATTTAACCTATCCTCCCATACAACCTCTACCTGTACAAGGACTTACTTCCGATGAGAGCTTATTAAAAAAAATTGCTGAAAAGGACTATTTACAATATACTCCTTATCATACTTTTTCTAACATTATATGGTTTTTGAGAGAAGCTGCTCTTGACCCCAAAGTAAAGTCGGTAAAAATAACCATTTATCGTTTGGCAAAGAACTCGCAAGTAGTCAATTCACTCATCAATGCAGTGAAGAACGGCAAACAAGTAACTGTACAGATAGAACTACAAGCACGCTTTGATGAGGAATCAAATATACGATATGCTGAACAACTAAAAGCAGAAGGTGTAAAACTCATTTTTGGCGTACGCGGACTCAAAGTGCATAGTAAAATATGCGTAATTGAACGCAAAGAAGGTAAAGAACTGAAACGTTATGGTTTTATTAGTACAGGTAACTTCAACGAAAGTACAGCTAAAATCTATACTGATTATACACTGTTTACTGCCAATCAAGAGATTCTCAAAGAGGTAAACAAAGTATTCAACTTCTTTGACACCAACTATAATGTGCAAAAATTCAAGCATCTAATAGTCTCTCCTCACTATACCAAAAAGCAACTTAAACATCTGATAGACGAGGAAATCAAGAATGCTAAAGCGGGTAAAGAGGCGTATATCAAGCTAAAGATGAACAATATCACCAGCTACAAGATGATTGATAAACTATATGAAGCCAGCCGTGCAGGAGTAAAAATACAAATGATTGTACGCGGCATTTGTTGCTTAGTACCTGGTATTGAAGGAATGAGTGAGAATATTGAGGTAATTAGTATCGTCGATAAGTTCTTAGAACACCCACGTTTGTTTATCTTTGGCAATGGAGGTACACCTAAAGTATACATCTCCTCAGCCGACTGGATGACGCGCAACATTTCTTTCAGAGTAGAAGTAGGTTGCCCTATTTACGATAAAACCATACAGCAAGAGTTGATAGATACCTTTGAAATAAGCTGGGCTGATAATGTAAAGGCACGTATCATCAACAAAGCACAAGACAATACTTATCGTCCTCACACCACTCCTGCCTTGCGCTCTCAAGTAGCCCTATATGAGTATTATCAGCATAAAAACAAGCTCACTGAATAGATGAAAAGACCACAAATTAAACTAGCTCAACACGTAATAGAAGCCTGTAAAGCCAAACAAATAAAACACATTGTCATCTCTCCAGGGTCGCGTAATGCCCCTCTAACCATTGGTTTTGCCAATGATCCTTATTTTAACTGTTATAGTATTGTAGATGAGCGTTGCGCCGCTTTTTTTGCCTTAGGTATTGCTCAACAACGGCGTGAGCCTGTGGCTGTAGTATGTACTTCAGGCTCTGCTTTACTCAATTACTACCCTGCTTTTTCAGAGGCTTTTTACAGTAATATCCCTTTGGTAGTTATCTCTGCCGACCGCCCATCAAGCAAAATAGATATAGGCGACGGACAAACCATACGTCAGGTGAATGTACTAGCAAACCACAGTGCCTACAATGCCAATCTATCAGATGAAACGCATAGTGATAAAAGCAATTTTTATGAACTAAACAGAGCGTTAAATACAGCTATAGAGGAGCAATTACCTGTACATATCAACGTGCCTTTTGAAGAACCCTTATACCTCACTACCGAAGAACAGTATCCTTTTGAGAACATTGTTCCAGAAATCAAAAATCCCATTATTAATGAGGATAAAGCTACTAATTTCGTGAAACATTGGAACTCTTCGGCTAAAAAAATGGTATTAGTAGGGGTATTAACACCCAATAGTGTAGAATCTCAATATATTGAATGGCTTGCCAAAGACCCCTCCGTAGTGGTACTCACTGAAACTACATCGAACTTGCACCATTCGCATTTTATTCCTTATATCGATAAATTGCTCACTTATACCGAAAAAGACCCTACTCTAAAAGAAGCCTTACGCCCTGATCTGTTACTTACTTTTGGTGGTCTGGTAGTTTCCAAAAAGATAAAACAGTTCTTGCGTTCTTATCAACCTGCCTATCACTATAATGTAGATTTACACAAAGATTATAATTCATATTTCTGTTTAACTGCTCATTTTAAAGCAGATATCAATACTTTTCTGAAAGAGGTTACCCCTAAATTAATGAGTGTATCTTTTAACTATCAACAACAGTGGTTAAAGGTAAAAAACGAGATACAACAAACTCATTTAGAGTATATCAATCAAACCCCTTTCTCCGATTTAAAAGTGTATTCTGAAGTATTTAAGAGTATCCCTAATGATTATATTGTGCAAATAAGCAATAGTTCAGCTATCAGATATGCTCAATTGATGAAAGCACACTCCTCTTGGAAAGTGTTTTGCAACCGTGGCACCAGCGGTATTGATGGTAGTATGAGCACAGCTATTGGGGCTGCTGTCGGGAGTGCATCGCCTACCGTTTTTATCACGGGTGATTTAAGTTTTTTCTACGATAGTAATGCTCTTTGGAACAAATATATTCCACAAAACTTCAGAGTGATTCTCCTTAACAATCAAGGAGGAGGTATCTTTAGAATACTACCAGGTGATAAAACCGATTCTAACTTTGAATATTTTTTTGAGACACCTCACAAACTCACAGCTGAGCATTTTTGTGAAATGTACAACATCAATTATCAGTCAGCTACTAATCTTACTGATTTACAGAGAAAAATAGGTGATTTTTACGAAAAATCCGATATGCCAAAGCTATTAGAAGTACATACACCACGAAAAATAAATGATAAAGTTTTGTTAAAATATTTTGAGTTTATAAAAAAATAACTACTTTTACCGCATTAATAATTTTAAATATAAAAAATTATGAGTAAACGTGATGATTTAATTGCTGTGTACACCCAAGATTTAAAAGAAAAATGTGGTGAAAAGAACCCAGATGTAGAGTTCTTAACAAAAGTAACGGTAGGTTTAGGACCTTGTATTTACAACAATGATGCTTCTAAAGTATCTGGCTCTGACCAAACTGAGTTAGACCGTGTAAAACAAAACTTCCTAATCAAAAAATTAGGCTTAAAAGATGGTCCTGAGTTAGACAAAGCTATTGATGCTGTACTCGAAAAATACGGCAAATCTAACAAAAGCAAGTACCGTGCAGTTGTGTATTATCTGTTGGCTAAACACTTCAAAAAAGAAAGCGTTTACAACAAATAAAAATCAAAAAAGGCTGTTCATCCATTGAGCAGCCTTTTTTATCAGATAACAAGTAATAGGTAATAAATGGAGAATAAAAAAAGAAAACTACAACACCACAAGAATATAGCTACAGGACTCTTTGTTTTGATGCTCGTCATTTACATAGCTATGGTGATATGGTACAAAAAAGCTCCTGAACTCACTTTTATAGGTTATATAAAGGCTTTTTCTGAAGCTGCTATGGTAGGAGCTCTTGCCGATTGGTTTGCAGTTAAAGCTCTCTTTCACAATCCTTTAGGATTAAACATCCCTCATACTAACCTTATTGAGGAACGAAAAAATGATATAGGTGAAAACTTAGGTGATTTTGTAGTGGAGAACTTTTTGAAACCTAAACAAATACGTCCTTATATTACCAATATTAAAATCTCTACCTTTATAATAGAACAACTTTCAAAAGAAAGTACACTAACTAAGATTAAATCTTTTGTAAAGGACATTCCTCTCAATAAAAAAGTAAGTGAAGCTCTGATTTCCTTTTTAGATGAGAATAAACACCAAGAATTTCTCCAACAATTTTTTGAAAAAATAGCCACATATCTCTTTGAAAATGAAGAACTCATACATCAAGAAATCAAAGAACAGTTTTCTTCTCTTACTCCTTCATTTGTAAAAAACAAAGTTGCTAAAAAAGTTGCCAATGGACTTTACTTATTAGCTTTAAAAACTTCACAAGATAAAACTCACCCTATCAGGGCTGAAATCACAGCACAATTATATGAATTTGCTGAAAAACTCAATGCCCCTGAAGGAGAATTACAACTTACAAAACTCTTGCAAAAAGGAGTTGAACAACTTACTGATGAACTGCAACACAACACTGTTTTACAACACCAAATAGACATTTGGGCACAGAAAACTGCCTATCAATTTGTGCTAAAAAACAAAGAGGAAGTCGGAAAACTCATCAGTCATACGGTAGAGAATTGGGAAGGACGTGAATTGAGCGAAAAACTTGAATTAGAAGTAGGTAAAGACCTCCAATTTATCCGTATCAATGGGACTTTGGTAGGTGGTTTAGTCGGTTTGGCTATTTACGCCATCACTCAATTATTCTAAAAGATAATATACTAACTAATTTGCTAATTCTGCTAATTTGTTAATTTGCAAATTCTTCCCTACCTTTGCGCCCGAAAATATTTCAACTATGGAATTTGAATTACTAAAAACAGATGAACATACTAAAGCACGTGCTGGAAAGATTACTACCAGCCACGGCGTGATTGAAACCCCCATTTTTATGCCCGTGGGAACGGTGGGAAGCGTGAAAGGAGTACACCAACGCGAACTGAAAAACGATATTAATGCCGATATCATCTTGGGGAACACCTATCACCTCTATTTACGACCTCAAACCTCCATTTTGGAAAAAGCAGGAGGCTTACATAAGTTTATTAATTGGGATAGAAACATACTTACCGATAGCGGTGGTTATCAAGTATATTCATTGGCTGCCAACCGAAAAATAAAAGAGGAAGGCGTGAAATTTAAAAGTCATATTGATGGCTCTTTTCACTTCTTTTCACCTGAAAGTGTAATGGAAATAGAACGTAGTATAGGTGCTGATATTATGATGGCTTTCGATGAATGTACACCTTACCCTTGTGAATATGGTTATGCCAAACGTTCAATGCATCTCACACATAGGTGGCTTGATAGATGCATTGCTCACCTCGAAAAAATACCTCCTAAATATGGTTATCATCAAAGTTTATTCCCGATAGTACAAGGCTCAGTCTACAAAGACCTTCGTACACAGTCTGCCGAATATATTGCAAGCAAAAATGCTGATGGAAACGCTATTGGAGGACTATCAGTAGGCGAACCAGTAGAACAAATGTATGAAATGACTGAACTTGTATGTGATATTCTCCCCAAAGACAAACCTCG
>ERZ773021.349-NODE-349-length-23068-cov-343.643_pt1 | contig 23068 bp, 17 predicted proteins | sample MGYA00511668_ERZ773021 | MGnify/ENA primary metagenome ERZ773021 (study PRJEB29015, sample SAMEA2737961) | human oral metagenome | biome: human oral; feature: human-associated habitat; material: dental | place: China | collected 2032 ... | reverse complement strand
CTGCGCGAGCGGCGCCGCGTCATCCGGATGCCCGAGGCCAGCCCGATGATCGGCTGACCGGGGCGGCAGCCCCACTGACGTCGGACGGCCCCTGTTTCCAGGAACCGGTGAACGCCGTCGGGAACTGTCTGGATCAGGCCCCCTCTGGAGCGAGCAGCTGCCTGAGAGTGGCGGCGGCACTCTCCACATCAGCACGGCCGGTGATGAGCTGCTCGACGATGAGGCCGAAGGAGACGCTCTGGATGAGGGAGGCCAGCTGATCGGGACTCAGACGGCAGGAGATCGTTCCCACCCTCTGCCCGTTGCGGCACAGGCGGATAAGACCGCCGTGGATGTCCCGGTAGCTCTCCTGGACCAGGACGCTCATCTCGGGATCACGGGTCAGCTCCCCCCAGGCATGGTAGGCCAGAGGCGCCCAGGAGCTCAGACCGACGTCGCCAGGAGCCTCATGGGCGTCATCCTGCCGGTCCGCCTCTGAGCCGGCTGCCGCGCCGTGCCGCTGATAGTTGAGCAGGGTCAGCGCCTCTATGAAGTCCCGTTCGAAGTCGAGCGGCTCCTCGGACTCGGCGATCCGCTTGATCCGCTCGACGAGCGGCCCCATGCGCCTGGTCAAGACCGCCCGAATGAGGGAGCGCTTGCCCTCGGGGAAGTAGCGGTAGACGGTCGACGACGACATTCCGGCCGCGGCAATGACCTCGTCCATGGAGGTGGCCTGGAAGCCGTTGCGTGCGAAGCACTCCTCGGCGGCCTGCAGGATCCGGTCGGTCTGACGCTCCCGGTAGGCGGCGGTCACTCGTGGCATACCCCCAGCATAGGTGACCCCAGACATCACAAATCGAAACGATCGTTGTTGACTAGGTGTCGCAGGAAGCCTAGACTCCCAAACGCAAACGAAAACGATAGTTTTGATATGGAGTTCGCGATGACACTCACAGCGACATCCACTCTCAAGCAGACCGAGCCAGCACAGGAGACGACACAGGAGGAGACTCCCGCGGCCGCGCAGCGGCCCAATCGACGTGCGGTCATGGTCAGCGCCGTCCTCACCCAGCTGATGATCGTCCTGGATCTGACGATCATCGCCATCGCTCTGCCGCACATGCAGGAGGACCTGAGAATGACCGTGTCCCAGAGCCCGTGGACGGTCACCGGCTACAGCCTGGCCTTCGGCGGCCTCGTGCTCTTCGGGGGAAGGCTCTGCGCCGTGGTCGGCATCCGCCGCTCCTACCAGGTCGGTCTGATCGGATTCGGGATCGCCAGCCTCGCAGCCGGGATGGCGACCTCCTTCCCAGTCCTGCTGGCGGCCCGCGTGGCCCAGGGCTGTTTCGGCGCCCTACTGGCCCCCACCTCGCAGTCACTGCTCAATGTCACCTTCACCGAGCGCACTGAGCGCGAGCGGGTCTTCGCGATCTTCGGCGCCACTGGCGGCCTGGGAGCGGCCGTCGGACTACTTGTCGGCGGGGCGCTGACCGACTGGTTCAGCTGGCGCTGGGCCCTCTACATCAACATTCTCCTGGCCGCCGCCTCCCTGCTCATCGGGCAGCGCAGCCTCCCGCCGGCCGACCAGCGCGACCGCGCCTCACGCATCACTGACGACCTGAGCGGCCTGGTCCTGGGATGCGGGGCCTGCTTCAGCGCCGTCTACGGGCTCGACCGGGCCCAGCAGACCTCCTGGACCTCGACGTCCACCGTCAGCTGGCTGGCACTCGGCGGCATCGCCGCGGTGCTGTTCGTGGTCCGCGAGCGCTTCGCGAGCCGCCCGGTGCTGCCCCTGTCGATGATGGCACTGCCCGTGCGGGCGGCCTCCTACGCCACGCAGTTCGTCGCCGGCGCCGCCCAGATGGGGGCGATCATCTACCTGACCTACTACATGCAGAACCACTTCGGCTACTCGCCCTTCAAGAGCGGGGTCGTCTTCCTCCCGATGGTCCTTGCGTTGATCGCCACCGCAATCCCGGCCGGGCGCATCATCGTGCCCAGGCTCGGGGCGCGCGGCACCCTGCCACTGGGGCTGGCAGTATTGGCGGGATCCTTCCTCATCTTCTCCCGCATGACCACGGAATCGACTTACGAGCACGTGGCACTGCCCGGCCTCATCGTCTTCGGGATGGGCCTGGGGTTGACGATGCCGGTCACCTTCAACTCCGGCACTCGCGGGGTGGACGCGAAGCGGACCGGACTGGCCTCGGCGATCCTGAGCGCCGCGCAGCAGATCGGTGGCTCCTTCGGAGTGGCACTCATGACCTCCTACGCCACCCAGCACGCCCAGGACTACGTGACCGACCATGCCGCGCAGGTCAGGGCGGAAGCCATGGAGGCGATGATGCGCGCTCAGGCCCTGCCGCAGTCGCCCGCGGGCAAGCAGATCATCGAGACCCTCAAGGCCCAGCTCGTCGACCGCGCGCAGATCGAGGCCTACTCCGGCGGCTTCACGATGATGACGTGGATCCTGGCCGGGGCGGCGACGGTCCTGGTGGCCTGCGGGATCGGCCTGAGCCTCCGACGTCGCCGCAGGCGGTAGCGTAGGGGCCACTGCCTCACGGCCGACCTCAGGAGACCTCATGCCTGCCCCGCTCTCGCGCACCGACTCCACGCTCGTCATCGGGCTGGGACGCTTCGGCTCGGCCGTGGCCGCCACCCTGGACCGGCTGGGGCGCGAGGTACTGGCCGTGGAAGCCAATCCTGCGACCGTGCGCCAGTGGACCGGCCGCATCCCCCTGGTGGAGGCCGACGCCACGGACGTGGAGGCCCTCGAGCAGCTGGGCGCCACCGAGTTCGGCACCGCGGTCGTGGGGGTGGCGACCTCCCTGGAGGCCTCCGTCCTCATCACCGGTAACCTCGTGGACCTCGAGACCCCCCAGATCTGGGCCAAGGCCATCTCCCGCGCCCACGGCCGCATCCTGCGCCGCATCGGAGCCCAGCACGTCGTCTACCCCGAGTTCGACGCCGGTCAGCGTGCCGCCCACCTCGTCTCGGGCCGGATGCTCGACTACATCGAGATGGAGAAGGGCGGCTTCACCATCGTCAAGATGCGTCCGCCCACGGAGCTGCACGGATTCACCATCGGCCAGTCCAAGGTGCGCTCGCGCTACGGGGTGACCGTCTTCGGTCTCATGAGCCCGGGCGAGCCCTTCGAGTACGCCACCCCGGACACCCTGGTCTCAGCCGAGGACGTGCTCGTCGTCGGCGGGGACGCCGCCCTCCTGGAGCGCTTCGCCAACCGCGCGTGAACCGGCCCGGCGGCCCCTGACGTGACGGCTGATGCGACGACGCGCGTCAGCCGTCACGTCAGAAGGCGGCCACCTGGGATCGCTTGGCCTCGGCGGCGCCGTCGGTCTCAGCGGCCACGGCCTGAAGGTCCTTGCCGATGCCGGCCGCGCCGTAGGCACCGAGCAGCCCTTCGACGAAGGGCGCCGCCGACAGGCGCGTCCGCTCGGCGAGGGCCGGATCGAGCATCTCCAGGGCCATCTCGGCGCTCATGATCCCGCTGCCCAGGTCGGCCAGGACCAGGACGCCCTCGCAGCGCTCGGCGAGGCGCTCCACGGCCTCGACGACGGCCCCCGGGTCGGTGCCCAACCCGCCGTCGGCCAGGCCCGCGGCCAGCTCGACGGGGACGTCGACGGCCACGATGAGCCGGCGCGCCAGGTCCAGGGCGGCCTCGGCCAGGGCCCGGGAGTGGGAGACCAGGACGATGCCGACGCTCACGGCGCCACCGCTCGGCCGCTCCGACTCGGGGACCGCTGGGGACTGGGGAAGGTTTGCGGAACTGTCAGGACTCACCGGGATCACGACACCCTTCCGGCCACGACGTCGTCGAGGGCTGTCAGCAGCAGGACGGTGGAGGCGGCACCGGGGTCGATGTGCCCCACCGAGCGCTCCCCCAGGTAGGAGGCCCGCCCCTTGGTGGCCACCATGGGCTTGGTGGCCTCGCGCCCCTCGGCGGCGGCCTGCACGGCGGCCGCGACGCCGGCGGCGAGGTCGCCGGGATGGGCGCGCAGAGCCTCCAGGGCCGGACTCCAGGCGTCGAGCATGGTCTTCTCCCCCGTGGTGGCCCGCCCCCGTGCGGCGAGACCGCCGACCCCGGCCTCCAGGGCGCCCGCGAGCGCCTGGGCGTCGAGCACCTCCAGGCCGGCCACGGCGCCCCCGGCGCGCAGGAAGAAGGTGCCGTACAGGGGCCCGGAGGCACCCCCGACGGTGGAGACCAGGGTGGTGCCGACCTTCTTGAGCAGGGTGTCGGCGCTGGCGAAGCTGCCGGCCTGCACCGCCTCGGCGGCGGCGGCCAGGCCGCGCTTCATGTTGGTGCCGTGGTCGGCGTCGCCGATGGCGGCGTCCAGGTCGGTGAGCTCCTCGGCGTGCTCGGCGATGAGTGCGGCGCTGCGGCGCACCCAGGTCGCCAGGTCCGCCACGCTCAGCGAGTGGCGGGCGGCTCCCACCTCTGCGGTCATGTCGCTTCTCCTTACAGTCTCCTTGGGGTGCCCGCAGGCGATCGGGCACCCCGATTGTGTCAGGTCCTCACGCTCCCCAGCGCAGGCCGGGCGTGTTGACGGGGGCGTCCCACAGGCTCAGCAGCTCGGCGTCGGCGCGCACCAGGGTCAGGGAGCAGCCGGCCATGTCGAGGCTGGTGATGTAGTTGCCCACGAGGTTGCGGGCCACGGTGATCCCGGCACCCTGGAGGAGGCGGGCGATCTCGCCGTACATGAGGTAGAGCTCGAGCAGCGGGGTGGCGCCCATGCCGTTGACCATGGCGATGACGCCTTCGTCGGCGCCGGCACTGTCCAGCTCGGTGAGCTCGGCGAGGATGGGGGTGACGAGGCGCTCGGCGATCTCGGCGGCGGGGGCGATCTTCTCGCGGTGGCGTCCGGGCTCGCCGTGGATGCCGATGCCGATCTCCATCTCGCCCTCGGGCAGGTCGAAGGAGGGCTTGCCGTTGGCCGGGACGGTGCAGGAGGTCAGGGCCATGCCCATGGACCTGCCGGCGGCGTTGACGCGTGCGGCGATACCGGCGACCTCGTCCAGCGGGCGTCCCTGCTCGGCGGCGGCGCCGGCGATCTTCTCCACCATGACGGTCACGCCCACGCCGCGACGTCCGGCGGTGTAGAGGGAGTCCTCGACGGCGACGTCGTCGTTGGTGACGACGCTGGCGACCTGGATGCCGGACTCGGCGTCGACGATCTCGGCGGCCATCTCGAAGTTCATGACGTCGCCGGTGTAGTTCTTGACGATGTGCAGCACGCCGGCTCCGCGGTCGACGGCGCTGGTGGCGGCCACCACCTGGTCGGGGACCGGGGAGGTGAAGATCTCTCCGGCGCAGGCGGCATCGAGCATGCCGGTGCCCACGAAGCCGCCGTGGAGGGGCTCGTGCCCGCTGCCTCCCCCGGAGATGATGGCGACCTTGCCCTGCTCCTTGGGCAGGCGGCGGTAGACGATGTGCTGGTCGAGGTCGATGTCGAGCTCATGGGGGTGGGCTGCGGCCATGCCCCGCAGGGCGTCCGTGACCACGTTGTCAACGGCGTTGATGAGTTTCTTCATGGTGCTGACGCTACCGCGCCACGGGCCCGAGTGGGGCGCCTCGGGCACCGAGGGTCTCACCCTGTGCATATCGGTGCAGGTTGCCGCGGCCTTGCCGGAGCGGATGCGCGCCGAAGCGACCGGCGCCCCCTCCCGACGCACCGCCCTGGCGGCGTCCTCCTGCCGCCCTCCTCAGCGTGAGCGCGGCCACCGTCCGGCCTGGGCGTCACCCGCAGAGATTCTGGGGACTATCTGGGGAGGTCCTTTTTTCGCGGCACCACCGAGTCGATTACGGGCAGGATAGGGGTATGGATCTGTCCGTCGTCGCCGTCGTGGCCACTATCGCAGCCGGTGTCTCCATCCTGGTCGCCGTTGCCGCCGTCTTCGCCGCACGGCGCTCGACGGCGCATGCGGACCTGGCCCTTAAAGAGGCCTCACGGATCTCCCGGGCGAGCATCTCGCGGATCAACGAGGTCCAGTCCGAGGCCAGCTCGGCCCGCCTCGCGGCGCGTCACGCCGCCGAGCGGCTGCGCTCGATGACCAAGGAGCGCACGACCCCTGACAGCGTCGCGGCCTACCGGGTCTTTCTGCGTGAGGTCGTCGAGGACTCCAAGCACCTGCTGGGCCCCGAGGGCACCGGGACGATGAAGAACGAGGCGCTGGACCGCCTGCGGGTGGGGGCCCTGGTGGGCGGCTCGGACGAGGTGCTGCGCGCCATGCGGAACTTCGCCCTCCTGCGCACTCAGCGGCCCGAGGCCCCGTGGCCGAGTGCCTACGCCATGGCCTACGCGCGCCTGGAGTCGGACCTGGTCACCGCGATCCGCAACGACCTGGGATCCTCCGAGGAGTCCCTGACCGCCGACCAGATCTGGGGCGCGGTCAACGCCCGTTGCGTCGACCCCGCCTTCCGGCTGGCCCTGCTTAGTCCTCTGGAGGACGTGCTGCGCAACGCCGGGCAGGATCCGACCCACTACGACCTGGACCACATCGCCAAGTTTGCCGACTACCCGAGTCCCGCCTCCCCCGCAGGGGCCACACGGGCCAGTGGGGTCACTGGAACCACGAGGGCCGTACCCACCGCGGACGGCGCCAACGCCTCCGGCTCCGAGTCCCGGCGACGCTCGCGGCGGGCGCGCAGCCGGGTGGAGCGGAGGACCTCGGAAGCGCCCTCCAGGCCGGCCGCCACCCCAGTGTCCGACGCCGATGTCGTCTGGCCTCCGATCACCCCCGGGCCCCGAGGCGGGCGGGCAGCGGCTCCGGCACGCTCCATGACCATTCCCGAGCCGGCCCGGACGGTGGTGCCAGCGGCGCCTGCGACGACGACCGCCACCGGCTCGCATGCGCCGGTGGCCGCGCCAGCCTCGTCGGTCTCCGTCCTGGGTGAGCGCCCCGGCGGCGCGGAGCCGTCGGCTCCAGCGGCTGCCGCCTCCCTCCCGGAGCCGCGGACTGACGCGCCCTCAGGGCCGTCCACCGCCTCTCTGCCCGAGGCCCCGACACAGGCCGCCGGCGTCCAGTCGGCGCCACCGGAGCAGACCTCCGCACCTGAGGTCCAGCCCCAGCACTCCTCCGCAGGCCCGAGAAATCACCGAGAGCCCCAGGTGCCCAGGAGAGTCTTCGAGGACCCGACCCCCAGTCGCATCTCCCGGCGTCGACGGACCCAGGCCGCCCTGTCTGGTTCATCCATGCAGGCGACCGCGGCCCCTGACGCGATCACGGTCACGGGGACGGTGACGACATCGCCCCTGTCCGCCTCCGTGGCGGTGACCTCGGGAGCGTCGACGGCCTCAGCCAACACCGAGGAGAACGAGCCGGTTCTGGCCTCGACTCCCCCCGGGACGCAGACCGGGCGCCACGCCACCGAGGCGCCCGCCTCACCGATCGCAGCGGCCGCGTCCGCCTCCCCACCGGCAAGGCCCCAGCCGGCCCAGCCGCGTCCCCAGCACACCGGCACCCAGGCGGGCCCGCCGGCCGAGCGCCAGGTCGGGTCACCGGTGAGGGCCGTGGCTGTATCTGCGCAGACCGTCACCGGGACCACCGGGACCACCGGACCCCAGTCCTCCTCAGCCACGGCGGCCGTTGCGGTCCCGGCCGCGGCCGCCGGCCCGACGACGGCGGCCGGCTACGGACTCCTCCCGCCCCAAGGAGTGCCCCAGGCCTCTGCCCAGGCCCCCGGGAGCGCAGGCCATCCCGTCTCCGACCCGTCGGGCCCGCCCATCCTGACCGCCTCCCAGCAGGCCGAGCAGTCCTCGGCAGTGGCGGCCGCCGGTGCCGTCCCCGCCGACGCCGTCGGATCCCACCGGAAGGCAGCGGCCATGACTGGCACAGCCAGCACGGGCAGCACAGCCGGCACAGGTAGGACCGCCGGCACCGCCGCCCCGGCCAGCCCTGAGCAGAGGACCGATCCGGCTATGCAGGAGACCATGACCATTCCCGCCAACCCCTCTGCTGCGACAGCCATCCCGACGGCGACGTCCTGGTCCTCGGCTGCGCCGCCCCTGCAGGACTCCGGTCGGCTGCCGCGCGCCCGCGGCGCCTGAGTCCACCTGGGTTGTTCTTCCCATCCCAACCCCGGCTTGACGTGCCGGCCTGCGTGGCAGAATCCAGGTGTCGGAGGTCGAGGGGCCTGCGCGGAAGGGAGCTGGTGTGGGCGTCTTCGCCTGGTGCGCGATCATCGGCTGCACCGTCCTGGTGGCCGGCATCCTGTTCGACGGACTGCTGGACGCCCTCCTGCCCGACGGGCTCGTGCCGATTCTCGCTCTGCCGGTGGCCGTGTTCGGCGCCATCGGTATGGGGGTGACGGCGACGACGGGCTCGGCCGCCGCGCAGGTACCGGCGGCGGTGCTGTGGGGCGTTCCCACCGCAGCGGCCCTCGGATCCGGTGCGCTCATGCGCTGGCTGTGGAACCGGCTCAGGCGCTCCATGCCGTTGGACACGGCTCCACCCACCCCCACCGAGCTGGTCGGCGAGAAGGTCACCGTCCTGTGGTGGAAGGACGGCAGCGGTGAGGTTCGTGCCGTCACGCGTGGCCACCAGCTCACCTTGCCAGCACAATCCGAGCAGCCGCTGCGCTCAGGGCAGAGCGCCTGGGTGCTCGACGCCGTCGACTCCACCCTGGCCATCGTCCCCTGGGAGCAGATCAGCGACTGAGCCCACCGGGAGCCGCTGACGGACCGCACCCCACCCGTTGCAGCGCCGTCTGCCCACCGTCCTCCTTCATCCCACCTTCCCGCATAGAAAGGAACCCGCATGGGTGTATCACTCATCGGTCTGATCGCCATCGTCGCCATCATCGTGCTGGCGGCAGTCGCCTACCTGTTCAGCCGCATCGTCGTCGTCCCCTCCAACCTCACCGGCCTGATCTCCGGATCGAACCGGGGCACGGTCAAGATCGTCCACCCCGGTGGACGCGACTTCGTCCTGCCGGTCATCCAGACCATCCAGTACCTGCCCTTCACCCAGACCACGATCGGCTTCAAGGTCACCGCCGAGGACGAGAACAAGATCAACGTCAACGTCGCCGCCGTAGCCGCCGTCAAGGTGGGCGACTCCGACGAGCAGGTGCGGGCCGCCGCCAAGCGCTTCCTGGGCAAGCCCAACACGGACCAGGCCATCGCCGACTCCGCCCGCGAGGCGCTCATCGGTTCCCTGCGCTCGATCATCGGCCACATGACGGTCACCGACCTCATCTCCGACCGCGACGCCCTGCAGCGCAACGTCTTCGACGACGCCAAGAGCATCATGGCCAACATGGGTCTGGAGATCGACATGCTCCAGGTCTCCGAGATCACCGATGCCGGCGGTTACATCGAGTCCCTGGGCGTGCCCGAGCAGCAGCGCGTCGAGAAGGACGCCCGCATCGCACGGGCCAACGCCGAGCGCGAGGCCCGCGACGCCGAGGTCACCTCCCGCCAGCAGATCGCCGAGCGCGAGCGCGACCTGTCCCTGCGTCAGGCCCAGCTCAAGGCCGAGACGGACAAGGCCCAGGCCGACGCCGACTCCGCCGGCCCGATCGCCCGCGCCGCCAAGGAGCGCGAGATCGCCATCATCGGGCAGGAGGCGGCCGAGGCCAAGGCCGCCCTGACCGAGCGCGAGCTGGACTCCACGGTGCGCAAGCCCGCCGACGCCGCCCGCTACCAGCGCGAGCAGGAGGCTCAGGCCTCCAAGACCGAGGCGCTGCTGCGGGCCCAGGCCGACGCCGAGCGCACCCGCCTGGACGCCGAGGCCCAGGCCCAGGCCACCGTGGCCCGCGCCGAGGCCGAGGCCAAGGCGACCGCCGCCCGGGCCCGCGCCGAGGCCGACGCGATCGCGGCCCGCGGCCAGGCCGAGGCCGACACGATCCGCGCCGCCGGTGAGGCCGAGGCCAAGGCCATGAGCGACAAGGCGGACGCCCTGGCCAAGTACGGCGAGGCCGCCACCCGCCAGATGCTGCTGGACAAGGCCCCCGAGATCGCCAGGGCCCTGAGCGAGCCGCTGGCCAGCGTGCGCGACCTGTCGATCATCTCCACCGAGGGCGCCTCCGCCCTGCCCAAGGCGGTGGCCAACAACGTCGAGCAGCTCGATCTCATCCTGCGCAGCCTCGTGGGCACCGGACTGACCGACATGGTGGGCAGCCACCTGCCGGGCTCGGATGCCTCCGCCGACCATGCCGGTTCCGCTAACCACGACGGCGCAGCCCCGGCCGCCGTCGTCGAGCACCCGGAGCACTGACAACCGGTAGGTCTGAAACAAATCGAGATCATCCACGTGGCCGGGTGCGGAATATCTCCGATCAACCGCACCCGGCCACGTAGCATGTCCCCGTTATTCCGCACAGTCAGTACCGGGCAGGTCATCATGCGTCGTCGCGTCTTTCTCACCGCCGCTCTCGGCGCCACCGCGGGCGCCGGTGCCCTGTCCCTGAGCGGCTGCGCGGACGTCCGCCAGCGCATCGCACGCACCCTGATCCCTCAGCCCCCCACCGTCCTTCACGCGTCACTGTCCACGCCCCCGAAGGCCCCCTCCATCCCGACCGACTTCGGCGGTGAGGCGGTATGGCCTCTGCGCATCAAGGAGAATCAGAACCACCCCTGGCCCACCAACGCGATGATCGAGACCGTCCACGGCTCCTTTCTCATCGCCTATGACGTCAACAGCGATGACGAGACCACCGGCCTGTCCGGCGACCGCCCCATCATCGTTGACCTGAAGGGGCCGACGACCTACGGCATCGTGCCGGAGGACTCCGAGCACGGGTATCGCATCGAGTCGATGATTGCTCCCCCCGTCGGCGGCGTTCCCACAGGCAACCCCATCGCCCCCAGCCCCGGCACACTCGTCACCGAGCAGTTCACCTGCGCCGCTACCTGCGACGACGAGTTCGCCTACCTCATCACCGGCCGCGAGGACGTCCTCGACGAGCGCCCCGAGAACCGGGGACGGGTCGGTCTGCTCAAGATCCGTCTGGCCGACCGCCGCATCGTCGCCAGCGCGCTGCTCGGGGAGAATCTCGCCCTCAAGGCGAGGGAGTCGACCTACCGCGCCGGCTCCTCGATCACGCTGACCTCCGACGGCGCGGGCCTCCTGGTCACCACCAGCGTCCCGCACCGGGCCCTGCGGCTGTCTGCGAAGGACCTGTCCGTGCAGTTCGACCTGGCCTCCGCCACCTCCCAGAGCTTCTGCGCGGTGGCTGGCGGCGAGGCGGTGGCCCTGCTCGGTGACGACGCGAAGGTCCAGACGGCCATCGTCACGCTCGCCGACGGCCTCACCCACCCCATCGAGAACCTGAGCGCACAGCTCGTGCACCGGGGCTACCTCTACGCGATCGACAGCCGCACGAAGGAGCCGCCCTACCCCGAGCTGAGCATCAACCTCGCCACCGGTGAGCGCACCGAGCTGACGGACCTGCCGGTCGACAAGGAGGACACGCACCCCACCCTGACCGCGAGCAACGGGTACGTCATCAGGAGGACCGACCACATCCAGGTCCGCAAGAACGGCTCAGCGACCGCGCTGCTGACCCGGGAGTCCACCGAGGAGGAGTCCTACCAGAGTGCGGCGATCTACGGCTCCATCCTCTACCTCACCCTCAGTGGCGGCCGCCTGCACCTCATCGACCTGGACACCGGTGAGGTGATCTCACAGTCCAGAACCGGCGGCCAGCACGAGATAGTGACGGTGACGCCCTACGGGTTCTGCAACGAGAGCGCCTTCTACCCGGCCACCGCCTGGAAGTCCTGAGCCCGCCGCCGCTGACGCCCTCGAAGCGCTTGGGCACTCAGATGTCCTCGAGGCTCTCGCCCTTGGTCTCGCGGGCCAGCAGGTAGATGAAGCCGCCCAGGACCAGCATGACCGCGAAGAAGAGGAAGGCCGGGAAGACGGCCGCCAGCGGGTGCGCCAGATCCTGAAGGCTGCCGGAGCCGATCATCACCCCCATGAGCAGGGGCCCGATGACCTTGGCGCTCGCGCCGATGCCGTAGCCCAGGCCCAGCCCCGTGCCCCGGGCACTGTTGGGGAACTGCTCACCGCCGAAGGCGTTGAGGATCCCGAAGGCGCCGTCGCCGAAGCCCATCGTGAGGCAGATGCCGGTGAAGAAGACGATCCACGAGGTCTCCCAGTGGGCGGAGAGGGCCACGATGACCGCTCCGAGCGCCCCGATGAGACCGAAGGAGAACACGGTCCAGCGCCGCCCGATCCGGTCGGCGAGCCAGGCCGAGGCCAGGCGGCCGAGCAGATCCACCAGGGAGACCCCCATGAACAGTGTCCCCACGGCGTCGGCGCCGATGTCGGTGAAGCCGACCTCCAGGAGCGTCTGTCCCCAGGACTGCACGGTGAAGGAGCCCAGGATGAAGCAGAAGGAGCCCACCGAGACGATGAGCAGGGGCCGCAGGTGCTTGCGCAGCAGCTCGCCGTAGGCGATGCGCGGCCCGGTCCGCACCGGCGGCAGGGCTCCGACGGCGTCGGGGCTCAGCTCCAGGGCCCAGGCGATGGACTCGCGGGCCTCGCGCTCGCGGCCGTGGGAGAGCAGGAAGCGGGGCGACTCGGGGACGATCCGGATCCAGGCCAGCAGGAGGATCGGGACGACCCCCAGCGCGATGAGGCCGCGCCAGTTGTCGTGCAGGAGCCGCTGCGCCAGGGAGCCCAGGAAGAGCCCCAGCGGGATGAACACCGAGCCCAGTCCGGCCAGCAGACCGCGCTGCCTGGTGGGCACGAACTCCTGGACGTAGGGGATGGAGACGATGTTGAGGCCCCCGACGCCCACTCCGACCAGTACCCGCAGCAGGGCCAGCATCATCCACCAGCCGGTGGGGGTGAACACTGAGGCCAGGGTGAAGACGGTGAAGAGCAGGACGCACCAGAAGAAGGTGCGTCGTCGGCCCATCCGGTCGGCGGCCCAGCCCCACAGGACCGCTCCGAGCACTGTCCCGAGCCCCGAGCAGGCCAGGATGACACCGGTCTCGAAGCCGCCCAGGCTCCATTCCTTCTGAAGCTGGACGACGGCGAAGCCGATGAGGAACATGTCGAAGAACTCAGAGATGTTGGCGACGATCGCCAGAGCGATGATGCTTCGCTGATGGCCCGTCAGGGGCCGGGAGTCGATCTGCTCCAAAGCGCTCCCGCGCCCTGCCGGCGGCGCTGCGCGTCCTCTTGCTGTACCCATATGCGGCCTAATCTACGGGCAAAGGCGCCCGCCTCCGGGAACAAGCCCCCGAGTGTGAAAGACACACGCACTCGTGCCTGTACTTGCCCGCCCCCACGGAAGCGGGAAGGATCACCCTTGATGCCCGCCCGCGGATGCACCGCGATGCACCACCGTCACGGCGCCCGTGGCCGCGAGCAAGACGCACCCTCATGCACAAGGAGTCCTCAGTTATGAGCACTGAGCCGCTGCTCACCGACCTTGACCGTCAGACCATCGCGGTGTCCAAGGCCCTGGCCGCCGACGCCGTGGAGAAGGCCGGGTCGGGCCACCCCGGTACGCCGATCTCCCTGGCCGGGGTGGCGTGGCTGCTCTACCAGCGTGAGATGGTCCACGACCCGGCGGATCCGGGTTGGCTGGGACGGGACCGGTTCGTCCTGTCCATCGGGCACGCCTCGCTGGTGCAGTACATCCAGCTGTTCCTGGCCGGATACGACATCGATCTGGAGGGCTTCACGGCCTTCCGCTCTCCAGCCGGCCTGCCGGGCCACCCCGAGTTCGGCGAGGTTCCCGGGGTGGAGACCACCACGGGCCCGCTGGGGGCTGGCTTCGCCAACGCGGTGGGCCTGGCCATGGCGGCGCGCCGCGAGCACGGGCTGCTCGACGCCGGCACCCCGCTGGGCGAGTCGGTCTTCGACCACTTCGTCTACACGGTCCTGGGCGACGGCTGCATGCAGGAGGGCGTGTCCTCGGAGGCCGCCTCCCTGGCCGGTACTCAGCAGCTGGGCAACCTCATCGCCATCTACGACGACAACGACATCTCCATCGAGGGCAACACGGACATCGCCTTCACCGAGGACGTCTCGGCCCGCTTCGAGGCCTACGGCTGGCAGGTGCTCGACGTCGACTGGCGCACCGGCCCCGACGGCTACGCGGAGAACCTCCAGGCGCTGCACGAGGCCATCGTGGCGGCCCGCGCCGAGAGCGCGCGCCCGTCGCTGATCCGCCTGCACACGGTCATCGCCTGGCCCTCCCCGACCAAGCAGGGCCAGGAGTCCTCCCACGGCTCCAAGCTCGGGGCCGAGGAGGTCGCCGGGCTCAAGCGGGCCCTGGGCCTGGACCCCGAGCAGAGCTTCATCCTGCCCGAGGACGTCGTCTCCCACGCCCGCAAGCAGGCCGCCGACAACGCCCGGGCCGCCCGAGCGGACTGGGACGCGCGCTTCGCGACCTGGCAGCAGGCCAACCCCGCCGGTGCCGCGCTGCTGGAGCGCCTTGAGGCCCACCGCCTGCCCGAGGGCCTTGAGGAGGCCCTGCCGACCTGGGAGGTGGGTGAGTCGCTGGCCACCCGTGCGGCGTCGGGCAAGGTGCTCTCCGCCCTGGCCGGCGTGGTGCCCGAGCTGTGGGGCGGGTCGGCGGACCTGGCCGGCTCAAACAACACGACCATGGCCGGGGAGCCCTCCTTCCTGCCCGCCACCCTGGCGCAGTCCGAGGGCGACGGACCCTTCGGGCGCACCCTCCACTTCGGTGTGCGCGAGCACGCCATGGGATCGATCCTCAACGGGATCGCGCTGGACGGGCTCACCCGCCCCTACGGGGGCACCTTCATGGTGTTCTCCGACTACATGCGCCCGGCCGTGCGCCTGGCGGCACTCATGGGGATCGGCCCGGTCTTCGTGTGGTCCCACGACTCCATCGGGGTCGGCGAGGACGGCCCCACGCACCAGCCCGTCGAGCACCTGGCGGCGCTGCGCGCCATCCCCGGCCTGTCCGTGGTGCGCCCCGGGGACGCCAACGAGACCGCCGCGGCCTGGGCGGAGATCCTGCGCCGTCACGATGAGCCGGCCGGCATCGCCCTGTCGCGTCAGAACCTCACCGTGAGCGCCTCCGCCGAGGCCGCCGCCGAGGGCGTGCGTCGCGGCGCCTACGTCCTGGCCGAGGCCACCGACGCTGATGGGCACCAGACGGCCCCCGAGGTCGTCCTGATCGCCACCGGCTCCGAGGTCGGCGTGGCCGTGGCCGCCAGGGAGATCCTCCAGGAGGAGGGCACCCCCACCCGGGTGGTCTCCGCCCCCTGCCTGGAGTGGTTCGCCCAGCAGGACGCCGCCTACCGGGACCGGGTGCTGCCGGCCGGCACCGCCAAGGTCGCCATCGAGGCGGGCATCGCCCTGGGCTGGCGCGAGATCGTCGGCGACGCCGGCGAGATCGTCTCCATCGACCACTACGGTTCCTCCGCCCCCGGCACCGCCCTGTTCGAGGAGTACGGCTTCACCGGGGACAACGTCGCCGAGCGGGCTCGCCGGGCCCTGGCCCGCACCCGCGGCTGACGCCCACTGCCCCACCACCACCGAGCCGGGCATCTTTCAAGTCGTCCTACGGGTTTTTCTGTAGGGCCACGCGAGAGGTGCCCGGCTCGGCGTGAGAAAGCACATGTCATGGGGGTACCCCTCCCCATGAGTGAGGGGGTGACCTGACGGTCAAATGTGGGCAGGCTGGGACCCGGTCGCGCCACCTGGCGCACTGCGACACCAATCCCCGAACACAGAAAAGGCCGTCTCTCATGAGCGCACAGCAACCCGCCCAGAACGACCCCCAGATCCCTGACAGCGACGACTCCGGTAAGGACCAGCCCCTGCGCACGCGCTACTACTACCTCATCATGACCATCATGGTCGTGATCGGCGTCGTCATCGACATCGCGATCTTCATCGGGATCATCACGAACGCCGAGGGGAGGGTGCGCATCCCCTACCTGGTCTTCATCCTTCCCGTTGTCGGTGCTCTGGCGGTCGGCAGGTTCGCCGACGCGGCCCTGGCCAAGAAGTCTCCCCACCTGGTGCCCGGTTACGCGGCCCCGTACTTCCAGGGAGGGCAGGTCCCGCAGCAGGGCCAGTACGGACAGCCCCAGTACGGACAGCCGGCCGCCCAGCCGATGGCGCCGCAGAGCGCCGGCTACGGCCAGGCGCCTGGCCAGCAGGCAGCTCAGAGTGCTCCGCAGCAGGCCCCGCACGGCCAGCCTCAGCAGCCGGGCCAGGTGCCGCCGTCGGGCCAGTACGGTCAGGATTCCCAGAACCAGCAGCCCCACGGTCAGGCAGGACAGCCCGGGCAGAGCGGCCCGGTCGGCTACTGAGTCCCGCAGGGCACCCATGTCGAGGTCTGAATAGATGTCGGTGGGGCCCGATACTCTCCGGTCATGCCCGCATCGAAGAGTCCCAAGGCCCCCAAGGTCTCCTACTGCTGCACCGAGTGCGGCTGGTCCAGTCCCAAGTGGATGGGACAGTGCCGGGAGTGCCGCGAGTGGGGAACCCTGGAGGAGACCCGGGCCGCTGACTCCCCGGGTGGGGGCACCGGCGGCGCCCTGAGCGCTGCCGGCGCCGTGCGACCGACCGTGGCCGCCCGCCCCATCGGGGAGGTCAGCGCCACGGAGGCCAGAGCCCGCCCCACCGGGGTGGGTGAGCTGGACCGGGTCCTGGGCGGCGGAATCGTGCCGGGTGCCGTCGTACTGCTGGCCGGCGAGCCCGGAGTCGGCAAGTCCACGCTGCTGCTCGACGTCGCCGCGAAGACCGCCGCCGTGGCTCGCGAGCGCGGGGACGGGCCGGTCCTCTACGTCACCGGTGAGGAGTCGGCCTCGCAGGTGCGGCTGCGGGCCGAGCGCATCGACGCCCTGGATCCGGGGCTGCTCCTGGCCGCGGAGACCGAGATGGGAGCCCTTCTGGGGCACGTGGAGGCGGCCGGTCCCTCCCTGCTGGTAGTGGACTCGGTTCAGACCATCGCCTCAGCGCAGGTCGAGGGCAGTGCCGGGGGCGTCACCCAAGTGCGGGCCGTGGCCGGCGCACTCATCGCGGTGGCCAAGGAGCGCAACATCCCGGTGCTGCTCGTGGGTCACGTGACCAAGGACGGCGGAATCGCCGGGCCCCGGGTCCTGGAGCACCTGGTCGATGTCGTCACCCAGTTCGAGGGGGACCGCCACGCCCGTCTGCGGATGCTGCGGGCCGTCAAGAACCGCTACGGCCCCACCGATGAGGTCGGCTGCTTCGACCTGGGCGAGCGGGGCATCGTGGGGCTGGCGGACCCCTCGGGCCTGTTCCTGTCCGCCGCCCGCTCCGAGGTACCGGGCACCTGCGCCACTGTGACCCTGGAGGGGCGCCGCCCCATGCCGGTGGAGATCCAGGCGCTGGTGGCCCCCACCAACGCCGGCTCCCCGCGGCGCACCACCTCCGGGGTGGACCACTCGCGTACCGCCATGGCGCTGGCCGTTCTCAGCGCCCGACTGCGGGTGGACACCTCCAGCGCGGACGTCTACGTCTCCACCGTGGGCGGGGCCCGCGCCGTCGAGCCGGCCACGGACCTGGCCGTGGCCATCTCCGTGGTCTCGGCCGCGCGCAACCTGCCCACACCTGCTGGCCTCGTGGCTTTCGGCGAGGTGGGGCTCACCGGCGAGGTGCGGGCCACCGTCGGTATCCAGCGGCGCCTGGCGGAGGCCTCCCGTCTTGGCTTCGACCGGGCGATCGTGCCGCTGGCGGGTTCGGCTGAGCTGCGCGAGGTCGCCGGGATGCAGGTCCTGCCGGTCGCGCACGTGGGTGAGGCCATGGGGGCGGCACTCCCGCGCGGCTGACAGGACAGCACGGCCACTATGGGCCGCACAGGCCGCACTGGCAAACGCAGACAACGCCGGGGCGAGGAGCGGTCACGGCAGCCGAACAGGTGACGCGACCGCCATGGATCGACCGAGCGCCGCCAACAGACCGACTGGTCCAGTGTGGGAAGGCCCTCGCCGAAGGTCGGCCCGCCTGCCGATACCATGGGAGCGTGAGCACCGGGGCGTGCGCTCACCTGGATGCCGCGAGACCGGAGGGTCCCGAGCGCGGCCCATGCCCCGGCAGGCACACTGTGCGATCCCTTCCCCAGGACACCGCGAGATCAGGAGAGATGATGATCGAGGCCGCTGGCCAGCTGCACGAGACGCTTGCGCTCGTCGCTCCCGGCACTGTCCTTCGTGACGGACTGGAGCGGATCCTGCGCGGACGTACCGGGGCGATCATCGTGCTGGGCTTCGACCCGGTGGTGGAGGCCATCTCCTCGGGCGGCTTCCACCTCGACGTCGAGCTCTCCGCCGCCCGCCTGCGTGAGCTGGCCAAGATGGACGGCGGCGTCGTCGTCGACATGGACACCGCCCGGATCCGACGTGCCAACGTCCAGCTGCTGCCCAACGCCTCGATCCAGACCTCGGAGACGGGCATGCGTCACCGCACCGCCGAGCGCGTGGCCCGCCAGACCGGGTACCCGGTCATCTCCGTGAGCCAGTCGATGCGGATCATCTCCCTGTACGTGGACGGCAAGCGCCACGTCCTGGAGCCCAGCGAGTCGATCCTGGCCAGCGCCAACCAGGCCCTGTCCGCCCTGGAGCGCTACAAGGCCCGCCTCGACCAGACCTCCGCCGGCCTGGACTCCCTGGAGATCGAGGACCTCGTCACCGTCCGTGACGTCACCTCGGTGCTCCAGCTCATGGAGATGGTCCGCCGCATCTCCGCCGACATCGACTCCTACGTCCTGGAGCTCGGCACCGACGGGCGCCTCCTGGCCCTCCAGGTCGAAGAGCTCACCCGGGGCCTGCTCGCCGAGCACGGCTTCCTCCTGGAGGACTACCTGCCAGAGGGCCTGGACACGACCACCGTCGATGCACGCCTGAAGTGGGTGGGCTCCCCCGCCCTCCTGGACCTGGCGATGGTGGCGCGCTCCATGGGACTGGGCGGCATCGACGGCCAGGACCTGGACGCCCAGGTCTCCCCGCGCGGCCTGCGGATCCTGTCCAAGATCCCGCGCCTGCCCGTGGTGACGGCGCGCGCCGTCGTCGAGCAGTGGGGGTCCCTGCAGGGGGTCCTCGGAGCCACCATCGAGGAGCTCGAGGCCGTCGAGGGCGTGGGCGCCCAGCGGGCCCGGACCCTGCGCGACGGGTTGTCACGACTGGCGGAGATCTCCGTCGTCGAGCGCTACTCCTGAGCTCGTCAGTCGCCAGGCCTTTTCGCCGGCCACCCCGGCGCCCGCTTGCTGAAGACCGTCAGCCGACGACGAAGACCCGGTCCTCAGTGAGGTCCTTGCCCCCCATGACGAAGCGGAAACGGTAGGTTCCCGCGCCCGCGGCGCTGCCGGGGGCGGTCTGCGCCTGACCCGCCGAGGGACTCGCGGAGGAGGAGGCGGTGGCACTGGGTGTCGAGGAGGCCGATGCGCCGGCCGGCGAGGCCGGGGAGGCCGATGCCGCGTTGGCTGCTGCGCAGTCGGAGGTGGCCGCGTTGCCGTTCCAGGTCACGTTGACATCGGCACCCTTCCCCGCCGGCAGGAGGAGGGCCTTCTCAGTCTGGCCCACGGGGCAGGTGACAGAGTCCCACACCTGCTGAGAGCCCGAGGAGACCCGCACCCCCAGGGCCTGGCTGCCGACGTCGACCAGGCAGGGTGCCTGGCCGCTGTTGACCAGGGAGATGGAGAAGGTCGCCCCGGCACCGACACTGACGGACTCGGGCCCCTGCACCGTGCTCTTCAAGGTTGAGGGGTCGCACTTCCCCGGCGTGGGGTAGACGGTGTGCACCTGGGCGGCGGCGCGTTCCTCATCCTGGGTGCGGATGGTGTTGCGGACCCAGAGGTAGCCGACGACGAAAGTCACGATGAGCAGCAGGAGGACCAGCACGACCCCGCCCAGAACCAGGGCACGGCGCAGACCGTAGCGGGGCTGGGGCGGGACCGGCTTGCGCAGGCGCCCGCTGCGGGGCTGGTCCGGGCCCTGCGGGATCGAGTCAGGGGCTCCGGTCAGCCGCCCGCCGCCGATGTGGGTCCACTGGAGGCCCGCGCCCCAGTTGTGTCGACGACGATCGGAGCGCGCGGCCTGAGTCGAGCTTGTCCGGGAGGAGCGAGCGGTTCCCGGAGCGGCTTGCCGTGAGCGGGGTGTCGAAGTCCCCTGGCCGCCCTGGGAGGACCGGCGGTTCTTGCCGCCCCGGGCCGGCGTGCCCGACTGTCCGGCGGCGGGCCGACCCGTCTGCCCCGAGTGCAGGGGGCGTCCGGTCGACTTCGTGCCCGAGGCGCGGCCGCCGCGTCCCTTGGCCTGGGACGATCGGGGCGTCCCGCTGGAGCGGGCTGAGGAGGACTGTCCAGCGCCGGACCGCGGCCCGCCGCCGGAAGCGCTCTGCCGGTGGGGCCGGGACTGGGAGCCCGAGGAGGAACGCCCCGATGAGGAGCCTGCGCCACGACGGGCCGAGCCTCGTCGTCCTGCGCTTTCCCCATGGTTGCGTCCGCGTCCTTTGGCCATGGTCACGACTCTACCGGCGCCACCGCCCCAGGCCCGTGAGCGCCCCGCCCCGGCGATGCGCGAGGCCGATGAGACCTTCGTCGTTGTCCGCACAGGCCCCAGGCGCGTCCCCGGCCGGCCGCCGGGGCGGTCCACGCAGCGGCGGCCGGCTAGGGAAGCCGGTAGGTGGCGCCGTCGTCGTCGGTGACGATGAGCCCATCGGCCAGGAGGGTGGCCAGGGCACGCACCGGCTGCTCGGGGTCGCGAGCACCACCGGAGGCTCGCGACCCCCCCCGCCCTGGCGGCGCAGGCCCTGAGCTCAGCCGCCTCAACGCACTGCCCGTCGGGAGCCGTGCGCAGGCGGGCCATGACCAGCCCCCGGGCCTGGCGGTCGGTGCCGTGCCAGGCCTGGGTGCGGCGCCGGCCCGCGTGGACGTCCGCGGGGCGGCCCGCCGCCAGCCAGGCGCAGCCGGCCTGCCACGGGCAGGCCCCGCAGTCCGGCTCGCGGGCGGTGCACACCAGGGCGCCGAGCTCCATGACGGCCACCGACCAGTGGGCGGCGGTGGCGTCGTCGTCGGGCAGCAGACCCAGTGCCCGCTCGCGCTCGGCCCGGTTGAGGCTGGGGGCAGGAAGGGCCTGACCGCCGACGGCGCGGGCCAGGACCCGTCTGACATTCGTGTCCAGCACGAGGGCGCGCCGGCCATGAGCGAAGGCCAGGACCGCGCCGGCCGTGTACTCGCCCACCCCGGGCAGGGCCAGGAGGGCGTCCAGGTCGTCGGGCAGGACGCCGCCGTGCTGCTCGACGACGCTGCGGGCGCACTCGATGAGCCGCAGGGCCCGGCGCGGGTAGCCCAGGCGACCCCAGACCCGCAGCACCGCAGCGGTGGGGGCCTGGGCGAGCTCGGCGGGGCCGGGCCAGCGCCGCATCCATTCCTGCCAGGCGGGGACGACGCGGGCCACCGGGGTCTGCTGGCTCATGACCTCCGAGACGAGGACCTCCCACGGGGTCGTACCGGGCCGGCGCCACGGCAGGTCACGGGCGTGGGCGTCGTACCAGGTCATGACGTCCTGCGCCGAGGGCTCAGCCGGATCGGCTGGCGGCGTCACCGGTTCGACCGAGGTCGCAGCAGTGAGCGTGTCGTCAGGGGTGGGGCGGTCGGGCACGGGGGACACCGTAGCGGCAACGGCTTGGGCGACGCCGGATACCGTCGTCACCAGCCGGCTGAGATTCGTCGCACTCCTCGCGGTCGTAGGGTAGGCCCCCGGTTCGTACCCTTTGCCCTACTGCGTTGTCTCATGACTTCTGAAAGTTTCGGATGTCATGACATCTGAGACACCGGTGGGGTGCGTCTGCCAGGTGGGAGTGCTGCTGCTTCGACCTGTCGGAGGGGTGCCCCGGTCACTGTGGTGGCTGCCGTCGTCGTCTGGGTGCACTGCACGAGGGGTGAGTGTTACTGGACGAGGGTTGGGGGTACTGGAGGTAGGTGGGGCCTTCGTGCAGTACGCACAACCCTTGGCCAGTAGATCCCGACCCTCGTGGAGCAGGCCGACTCGAGGTAAGACTCGGGCCAACTCTGGGCGGGGCCAGAGTCGAACCATGACCACCGGACCCCAGCGCAGGCGGCGGGCAGGGAACGGTGGAGTAGAACCTGTGACGGAGGCGCCGGTCCATGCCGTGAGGGCCCCGGACTCACTCCTGCGCGGCCTGGTGTCCACAGCGTTGACATTAACGGGCCCAACGTCAATGTTCCCAGCGGGGATCATTGGAATCCTGCGGTTCTTCTTCGGCGTGCGGCTCCGGCGGGCCTTTAATGTCAGCACCCTGGACGCCAGGACCAGCAGCCCGACGGCGCCCCACCGGCCGCGACCACACCGCCTCCAAGGGCTCAGTCCTCCCCCTGGACCGAGAACGCTGGAGGAGGCTGCGCGTCGGCGTCGGCCGTGTGCTCCCCGAGTCAGGGGCGGTTCAGGCCCTGACGGCGCTCCTGCCTCGCTCGGAGTCCCTGCTGGACACCGAGCACGCCGTTGAGTTCGACGTACTCGCCCGTCTCCTGGGTGTATCCGCGCGCGACCGCCCACTCCCAGATGCGGTCCAGCTCGGCGGTGCCTTTCGCCTCCAGCGCCTGGGCACTGACTCCGGACCAGGTCAGACCCGCCAGTGTGAATGCCTTGCCGGCGGGGTCGACGACGTGCCCCTCGGCATGACGGATCTGGACCTTGCCGGCGGCGACGCCCAGGGCCGCCGGCGCACCGGAGACCTTGACGAACAGCCCCGTGCGCGACCGCGGCCAGGGAATATCGCGGCCCCTTCCTCCGGCCCCGATGTGGATGCCCGTGGCGTCGAACACCGTGCGCACCGACATGAGGAACAGGACGCCGAGCAGCAGAACCAACCCGAGGAGCAGCAAGACGACGAAGCTGACCGTCGGCCCATTGGAAAGAAGCTCCTTGACCGCCGCAACCAGGCACACCAGCCCAAAGCCGCCGCCGACGAGGAACTGGATACGGCTGGCGGTCGTCGCCGTGGGCTTGAGGACCAGCCTGTCCTGTTCCACGGGGATGGGGCCGAGCCGGGAGGGCTGGTACTCGTACTGCGGGGCCGAGGAGGACTGCTGCGCGCCCGCGACGCCGTAGGAAGCCGGCTGAGTCCCTGCGAGTTGTCCAGCCTGCTG
>ERZ773021.348-NODE-348-length-23097-cov-3.02335_pt1 | contig 23097 bp, 19 predicted proteins | sample MGYA00511668_ERZ773021 | MGnify/ENA primary metagenome ERZ773021 (study PRJEB29015, sample SAMEA2737961) | human oral metagenome | biome: human oral; feature: human-associated habitat; material: dental | place: China | collected 2032 ... | reverse complement strand
ACAGACTATTGATATTACTGAAGCTGAAACTATTTTAGAACGTTGGCAAGTAGGTAAGTTTGTTATAGGTCACACACTTCATAGCGAGGTAACTTACCTGATGAACAAACGTGTTATCGACCTTGATGTAGCACACGCCAAAGGGGTGGTACAAGGATTGTTGATAGAGAATGGCAACGAATACAAAGTAGATAACCAAGGTAATAAAACAACAATAATAGAAAACGCTTCTATCCCTGAAGACAACGACTAACAAATAAAAACTAACAACAAATGAAAGGAATTATATTAGCAGGAGGTTCAGGTACACGCCTTTACCCTATTACAAAAGGAGTTTCTAAACAATTGCTCCCTATTTATGATAAACCAATGATTTACTACCCACTATCGGTATTGATGCTATCGGGTATTCGTGAGATATTGGTAATTTCTACCCCTCAAGATTTACCAGGTTTTGAGCGTCTATTAGGAGATGGCTCTGATTTTGGCATTCGCCTTAGTTATGCCGAACAACCCAGTCCCGATGGCTTAGCTCAAGCGTTTATCATAGGCGAAGAGTTTATAGGTGATGACGATGTGTGCTTGGTATTAGGAGATAATATTTTCTACGGACAGAGTTTTTCAAAAATGCTTTCTCAAGCAGTAGAAAATGTAACAAAAGAGCGTAAAGCTACTGTTTTTGGCTATTACGTAAAAGACCCTGAACGCTATGGGGTAGCCGAGTTTGACAATGCAGGTAAGGTGCTTAGCATTGAGGAAAAACCAGCACACCCTAAATCTAACTATGCAGTAGTAGGGCTTTATTTCTATCCTAATAAGGTGGTGAAAGTAGCTAAAAACATCAAACCTTCTGCTCGTGGAGAACTAGAGATTACTACGGTAAATCAGGAGTTCCTAAACGACGGTGAACTAAAAGTACAACTTTTAGGGCGTGGTTTTGCGTGGCTTGATACGGGTACTCACGATTCGCTTAGCGAAGCATCTAACTTTGTAGAGACCTTAGAAAAACGCCAAGGACTCAAAATTTCTTGTTTGGAAGAAATAGCCTATCGCAAAGGGTGGATTACCGCCGAAAAACTGCAAGAACTAGCCCAACCAATGCTCAAAAACCAATATGGACAATACCTCTTGCAGACAATAAGTAACAGGTAACAAGTAATATGGCAAAACTAAAAACAGCATATTTCTGTCAGAATTGCGGTGCGCAATATAGCAAATGGCAAGGACAGTGTTACACTTGCAAGCAGTGGAATACCATTGTGGAAGAAGTCGTACAGAAAGACACGGCTCCTGCTTGGCAAGAAAAAGAATCTCCTATCAAAAATAAGACACCTAAGTACATTCCTATTTCCCAAATCGATACCCAGCAAGAGCCACGCCTCAATAGCAACAATCACGAACTGAACAACGTGCTAGGGGGGGGCATAGTGCCAGGGTCGGTAACGCTTTTAGGAGGGGAACCAGGGATAGGCAAGAGTACACTATTGTTGCAAATAGCTCTTAACTTGCCCTATCGTACGCTCTATGTATCGGGAGAGGAAAGTGAAAAACAGATAAAAATGCGTGCCGACCGTATTCCGCATAAGCTCGATAATTGCTTTATTCTCACTGAAACTAAGACGCAAAATATCTTCCAACAGATAAAAGAACTCTTGCCTGAAATTGTGATTATCGACTCTATCCAAACCCTTCAATCCGATTATATAGAGGCATCGGCAGGGAGTATTTCTCAAATTAGAGAATGTACCTCCGAATTGATTAAGTTTGCTAAAACTACTCACACTCCTGTAATACTCATTGGGCATATCACTAAAGACGGACAAATAGCAGGACCTAAAATATTAGAGCATATGGTGGATACCGTTTTGCAGTTTGAAGGTGATCGCAATCACGTGTATCGTATCCTGCGTTCACTCAAAAATCGCTTTGGTTCTACTTCCGAATTGGGTATTTACGAGATGCTTAGCAATGGATTGCGCGAGGTGAACAACCCTTCAGAAATTCTTATTTCCAAAACCGATGAGACGATTAGCGGTACTTCTATAGCTGCCACTTTGGAAGGTATGCGTCCGCTGATGATTGAAATACAAGCCCTCGTGAGTACAGCGGTATATGGTACACCACAACGCAGTACTACGGGCTTCAATGCCAAACGCCTCAATATGCTTTTGGCAGTGCTTGAAAAACGCGCAGGATTCCGCCTTGGAGCTAAGGACGTGTTCCTAAATATCACGGGGGGGATTACCATCGATGACCCTGCAACCGATTTAGGGGTGGCAATGGCTATCCTATCGTCCAACGAAGATATAGCCATTGAGAAGGATGTGTGTTTTGCTGGTGAAGTGGGGTTAGGTGGCGAGATACGCCCTATACAACGTGTAGAGCAACGCATTACTGAAGCTGAAAAATTAGGATTTAATACCATTTTTGTTTCTAAATACAACAAAATAGCTCTCAAAAATACAAAGATAAAAGTTATAACAGTCGCTAAAATAGAAGATGCGATACAAGAATTATTTGGATAAGAAGAACGCCTTATGTTGAGAAAACTCTTTAAAGATACCATTATTTACGGCATTGCTACTGTACTCCCTCGTGTGCTAACCCTATTGCTCACAAGACTGTACGTGAATAAACTCGATACTGCCGATTTTGGTATCTATTCAGGGTTGTTTGTCTACCTTATCTTGGGGAATGTACTGCTGTCTTATGGTATGGAAACCGCTTTCTTCCGCTTTATGAATAAAGGCGAACAGAAGAAAAAGGTGCAATCTACCGCACTTACTTCTCTTACAATCAGCTCTTTGTTTTTCCTGCTGATTGCCTACTTATTGCGACACTTTATTGCTTCTTGGCTGAATTACGATGTGCAATATATTGTCTTTGCCATTTATATATTGGTGCTCGATGCCTTAGTGGTCATTCCTTTTGCTTGGCTTAGGAATAAAGGTAAAGCCAAACTCTACGCAATGGTAAAGATAGGGAATACAGCCTTAAATTTAGCGCTTAATATCTACTATCTAAATTATTTGCCTACTGAAACTCTCGCAACAAACGGTGGTGTGTACTACATTTTTTTAGCCAATGTGATTGCTAGTTTAGCGACATTTATTGTGCTACTGCCTATCTACCTCAAAATACGTTTCAAATTCTACTATCCTCTTTGGAAAGAGATGATGATCTACGCTTTTCCCGTACTTTTGGCGGGCATCGCTTTTGCTGTGAACGAGGGTTTTGACCGTGTGTTTTTGCGTATGCTTCTCCCTGCTGACACTGCCGATGGCACTATAGGTATCTACTCGGCTTGCTACAAAATGGGGGTGTTTATGAACCTCTTTGTCACTGCCTATAAACTTGGTATAGAACCATTCTTTTTCAGCAGTGCCCAAGATAAAAATGCACCTAAAACTTATGCACGTATCACCGAATACTTCATTGTGTGCGGAGGCTTTATCTTGCTCTTTATTACTGTATTCACCGATGTTTTTAAACTTATTTTGATACCTAATAAAGCCTACTGGGATGCGCTCTGGATTGTGCCTATTATCTTGTTAGCTAACCTTTGTTTGGGTATTTATCACAGTCTTTCGGTATGGTACAAAGTAACCGATCGCACGAGCTTTGGAGCGATTGTATCCTTGATAGGAATGGCTATCACGGTAGTGTTCAACTTTGCACTTATTCCTTGGCTTAGCTATAAAGGAGCCGCTTTGGCTACCCTCATCACCTATGCTGCAATGATGAGTATTTCGTATTACTACGGACAAAAATACTATCCGATACCCTACAAAAAAAGGAAGATAAAAATCTTCCTTGGTATGAGTGTACTCTTCTCTTTTATAAATTTCTATGCCTTTGGCAATAGTATTTATATAGGTATTTTGTTTCTGCTTATCTATGGCTATTTAGCGAGCTTTGCAATCAAGCTAAAAGCATTGCGGTCAAAAGCGTAGTGCGATAGGCAGTTAAAGTTGATCAAACAGCAACATCATTTCTTCTTCTTTTTGTCGCATTAGCGCACTGTCTTTTGGGGTTTTATCTTTATACCCACAGAGGTGCAACAACCCGTGTGCCAATACTCGCAACAATTCTCTTTGGAAAGGCACTTTAAAGATTTCGGCGTTTTCCTTTACGCGTTCTACCGAAATATAAATATCCGAATGGAGCACTTTGCCCTCAGTATAATCGAAGGTGATGATATCGGTAAGTGTATCGTGTTGCAAGTATTCTACATTTATTTTGTGCAAGTACTCATCATCACAAAAAATATAGTTGATATTGCCTGCCTCTTTACCTTCGGATTTAGCAACACTTTTCACCCAGCGTTTTACCGAATTCTTATTATAAGGGAAGACAAAAGGAGTTTCGTTAAAAAAAGAAGTCATAATCTAACTATTTTTTTCTTTAGGCTTATAGGTGCTGATACCTAATAGCGCATAAATAGGAGAAAAATTGATGAGAATGGTTACCAATAGCAAAATAGAAACGCCTGATAACACCGATGCAATGGTAATAGAAAACTCGTTGAAATACCCCAAAATTGCCGTAATTACGATAATAAGCAAGCGGATATTCTTGTCTAAAGTGCTTATATTTCTTTTCATATAGTTATGTTTTTTAACAATTTGAGGACAAAGGTACAAATAATTTGTAAATTAGCAAATTTGCAATTAGTAAATTCGTTAAACTCTTCTTTGTGTAAAAAATACAATCTCATTATCAAGTGTTTAATAAAAATGTTACTATTTTTATGGTAAAAAATTAACAGAAAATTTGCACACTACAAATATTTGTTGTAATTATGCACCCTAAAATATAGAAAAGATAAGAAGCGTTAGCTTTTGTCCTGTCACCCTGAAAACTGGAAACTTTCATTGTAACACAGAGCAAAAGGTTTAATGCTCATCGCCTTTATAGGCGTGAGTGAAACCTATTTGTGTTGCAAGGTGATTCCAGTACCTCAGGTGACAAACAGTGTTACTCACGCTTTTTTTATTGTCTTCTATTTAAATTATATCGCAAAAAGCGTTAGCTTTGTTCTGTTGCCTGAAAACTGGAAATTTTCAAAATTGCAACACAGAATAGGTTAGCCACTCAGAGCAAAGGAAGCACCAAAAAAAGTGCTTTCCTTTGCCGTATGCAACTTCTTCTAAATTTAGAATAAAGTCCTCTTCGCTTTTTTACGTGTATCGTAAACAATTCTAAATAATTATACTAATGAAAAAGATGTTTTTTATAGCAGTAGCTATGTTTGCAATGCTTACCACTGTGAGTTGTAAGAAAGAAGTAGAAACTATTATTGAAAGAGTAGAAGTTCAAAAAGGTAACTTAATACTTTCAGGCATAGGAGCTCCTGATGCTTCTTTAGGAAATGTTGGAGATTATTATCTAGATCTTTCCAACTCTTATCTCTATGGCGCTAAAACAGCACAAGGTTGGGGACTTCCTATCAGCCTAAAAGGTATACAAGGAGATAAGGGTGACAAGGGTGATACTGGAGCTACTGGACAGAAAGGAGATAAGGGCGACAAGGGTGATACTGGAGCTACTGGACAGAAAGGAGATAAGGGCGACAAAGGTGACACTGGAGCTACTGGACAGAAAGGAGATAAGGGCGATAAAGGTGACACTGGTGCTACTGGACAGAAAGGAGATAAGGGTGACAAAGGAGACACTGGTGCTACTGGACAGAAAGGAGATAAAGGAGAGCAAGGAATACCAGGACAGAATGGATCTAAAATCTACGCTGGAAAAGGAATGCCAACCTCTAATATAGGAAATATAGGAGATTGGTATATTGACAGCGAAAATAAACGTTTTTATGGACCTAAAGGAAATGGAGGTTGGAGTAATGAGTATATAGATTTGAAGAGTCAAGCTCATCATACTCCTTTGAATAAGAATGACTTTGGGACAAATAATGGTTTGATAGGATTTAATATGAGAACTAATTATGTAGATATGAATGCCTATGAATGGTTGAAAGATGTAGGAAGTATTAGTAAAAGGGGATTTAAAGAATTTTTCTATTTAAAAACTTTCATTTTTTCAGATAATGTAACTGATATAAAAGAAGAAGCTTTTATACAATGTCACGGATTAACAACTGTTGTATTTCCTAAAAATCTTGTTACCATTGAAAATAGAGCTTTTCTATTTTGTACAAGTTTAACTTCTGTTATATTACCTGACACAGTGACTCAAATAGGACGTTTAGCTTTCTTTGGTTGTGGAAGTTTAGAGATTGTTAAACTTTCTCGGAAAATGACTCGCTTGGAAAATAGTGTTTTTACAAATTGTTACTCTTTAAAAAGTATTACAATACCTAAAAACATAACTTATATTGGAGCAGGTAATTTTCAAAATTGCACCTCTTTAAAAACAATTACTTTTGAAAACCCAATACCTCCTTCATTTGAAAATAATTGGTCTTTAGATAAAATAGATAATTTAGAAACTATTTATGTTCCTAAAGAAAGTGTAGAAGAATATAAAAATAGCTACGGAATGGCCATTTATAAAAATAAAATCAAAGCACTTCCATAAAACTTAATTGTCTAACCAATGTAAGTTCAGTGTAATGAATGAGTTTATACTGAACTTACATAACTAAAAATAATAATTAATAAATGAAAGTAATACTTATTCAAGGAAAAGCAAATACAGGTAAAACTACATTGTGCAACCGAATAGATGAGTGGTTGCTAAATAATAGAATATATGAACTACAACAATTAATAAATAATAGGAAAAATGGGCAAAATTTTTCTATTAAAGAAATTACTAAAATAGAGGTTATAAAACAGATTTTACCTAATAATGATTTCTATGCTGTATATGATATACAGTTCTATGATATACAGTCCTCTAAAAAAGAAAATAAACGGGTTATTATTAATACTTTGTCAGACTATAATACAATAACTGAGTTTGAAAATTTTTATAATAATAATAAAAATAATGGTTATGATGTATTCATCACTACAATAAGAAATGGAAATACTCCCGGAAAAGTTATTAAAGAATTCTACGAAAAGGAATTGAAAAGTATCAACCTCCCTACAAAACCAAATGGAATTATAAACTTAAATAAAAATCCTATAACAAATGTAGTAGAGTCTTATGCAATGTTGTATTATGAGTTCATTCCTTTGTTTGAGAAACTTATCTAAAGCTGTTTTACAACTCATTTAAACACTTTTTAAACCAATAAGAACCCCCTGCTATATAGAAATACAGCGGGGGTTTCTTTTGTGCTATAGTGTCTATAAACTTAGAGGGGGTACCAAATGCTTTTGTATAAAACTCTTTAAAATTATTGGTTATCAATATAATCAACTTTGCGAAAGGTCATAAATTTTTACTTTTCACTTTTCACTCTTCACTTAATAGTTCCATTTGAGTCCTAATGAGTAAGTTCTACCTTTTGAGATGCTGGAGTAGAAACTGGTAGTAGGAGTGATGTAGTTGAAAAGGTTGTCAATTCCAGCGGTGAGGGTGAGGTGGTAGGGCAGTTTGGAAAAAACTTGTAACTGCCATATACTATAGGGTTCGTAATAGGTATAGAGTTGGTTGTTGCTGCTGTCGGTTTCGTGAATGCGGGTAGCACTTACGTACTTGCCACTAAACACTATATTAGGGATGTAGAGGGCGTTGTGTTTGGGGATATATTCAGCTTTTAGGGTAAGGGTATGCGGACGATTTTCGTTGGCACTATTGCTAATGTAATAGTACGCATACGAGGCTTTGAAACGCAAGGCTTTGGTAGGGCGATAAGAGGCTGCGAGTTCAGAGCTTATAATTTGTGTTTTGTCCTTGAAATTGATATAACGGATGGTGTCGCTGGCAACTGTCCAACGATAGTCTATTTTGTCTTTCATCAGTGAGAGTTGCGTCATAGCGGTAATATTTACTTTGGGGCTATCAAAATCTACGGAAAAGTTGAAATTGTTACTACTTTCGGGTTTGAGGTCTTTGTTGCCTATTATTTGAAAACCACCTCCCCAAGGGTGAAACCAATTGGTGTAGAGTTCTTTGAGGGTAGGGGAGCGGAAGCCCGAAGAAAAGCCCCCTCTAAAGGTGAAAGATTCTACTTTCAGCATTCCCGAAAGACGATAGGTAAAATGTTCTTTAAAGAGAGAATGGTAGTCTACACGCACCCCAGTAACCAAAGTAAAGGCAGGAGAGAGCGTCCATTCTTGTTGGGTGAAAAGGGTATAGTTTTGAGCGTTTTCTTTAGCTTCAGTACCTGTTTCGTTGAAACGGAAGCTGAGGAGTTCATCTGAAAATATTTCAGCTCCTGCTACTAAGGAATGTTTCGTCCATAACGATTGATTGTATTGTGCTCCTACCCGTGCTAAAGTGTTCTCGTAATTCTTTTCTTTTTCTTTTAATAAGGGGAAATAATTAAACTTGTCGTAGCGATCAAAAGCTCCTGAGAGACTTAGTTTTTTGCTTTCGGTGAGAGCTGTATTTAGTTTAGCCGACATAGTGTAGTTGTAGTATCGTTCTCTTTTTCTTTCGGCATCACGGTCGCCTTGATTACGTTCGCTGAAATAGTAGTTAGGTGTAAGAGTAAGGTCGGTTTTAGAAGATAAATTAAAAGAGAGTTTTGGGGTAACCCCATAGGTTGTAAAACCAGCAATGTTGAGTTCACTTTTAGGAGAGGGTTCTGCTACACCATTTTTGTAGATAATGAGCGGTTCACGATCTTTTAAGAGATAAGGTTCGCGGAAATTATAGAAAGAAGTAAGGCGGATATTGCCCCATCGTTGTTTGCTGCCAATACTTATATTAGCTTTGTGACTTTCAATAGTTTCATACTGATAGCTGAGGTCGCCTTCAAAAGATTTTTTGGCATTTTTAGTAATGATATTGATAACACCTCCCAGTGCATTCGAGCCATAGAGAGAAGAACTCGCCCCTTTGATAATTTCAATGCGCTCTATATCCTCCAAGTTGATTCGGTTATAATCGATATTATCAAAAGTTTCACCTGCCATACGTTCACCATCTATTAAGAAAAGCACGTATTTGCCTCCGAATCCCATCATATTGATGTTAGGCATTCCCCCATCATACGTAAAGTTGATACCAGCAAACTCTGTTTCTAAAAACGATTGGAAGTTGGTTGCTTGTGATTTACGGATATCTTCAGCAGTTACGACTTGTACTGTGATAGGTACATTTTTTAAGTTTTTTTGAGCACGTGTAGCTGTTACGATCACTTCTTTTAAGTTGATAAGGTCGTTTTGAAGTGTATCGTTTTGAGCGAAGATAAGTGAGGAATATAAAAATATAAAGGCAGCAATATAAAACTTTTGCATATTGGGTAGATTTATAGAAAAGAGGCTGCCTATAGCAGACAGCCTCAGTTATAAAGCTTGTTTTTAAATATTATTTAAACTCGTTTTTATCGTTAGCGAGTTGGTATTTAAAGGTTATGTAACCTGTTTCATCTTTGGCATTTTTATAATCAGTAAGTTGGATTTTAACAAATTTACCAGCAGGTGTTTTTACTACATATACCCAATTGTTATAATTGTACACAGGAGCTGTTGCATTAGGAGATGTGTAGTCCATAGTAAGCCAACCTTTATTATGAACCATTTGAGTTTTCATAGCAGCTTTTTGATTATCAGGAATTTTATCAAAATTAGGAATGCGAGGCATTATATATTTCCAAAAGCCTTCGCCATGACCTATTTCAAGTTCTGAAGAAACAGAAATAGTAGTATTTCCACCTTGTTGATTTCCCTGGTATGAAGCTATTCTTACTTGTGAATCTACAGTGTAAGAAGCTGTAGTAGAAGCTGTAGTAACTTGGTTAAAGTCTTTGAGTTGAGTATTCAAAGCACCACCATTACCACTGCCTGAAGTACCACTATTTGTTCTTACGTGATAACGATTGAAAGCAATGTCCCAATTGCTAGTAGTAGGGGTAGCAGTAGTTTCTTCTACGATACCTTTTTCAAAAGAAAAATATACCCAATTATTAGGTGTATTAGCATTTAGGTATTTAATTACTTTTACTTCACCTTCTTTTACAGTAAGATTTTTGTAGGCATCATTTGTAATTTCAGGCTCAGTCTTATCATTATCTTTACTACAAGAAGTAGTAAACATCATCAATCCTGCTATAATTGCAGGGGCTAAAAATTGTAATCTCATATTTTTTAGTTTTTATATGTTTTAATTTTAACGGTGCAAAAATAGTAATTATTTAGAATTATACAAAACAATTAAGTGTTTTATTTTGTAATACGGGGTCTAAATCTTTCTGTCAATCACGTAATTAACCATTAAGGTAAGAGCTTCTTTATAAGGGGAAGCAGGGAAATCGTTGAGAATATTGAGAGCTTTTTGTTGAAACTCTTTCATTTTGGCAGTAGCATATTCTAATCCGTTGTGAGTTTTCACAAAGGCAATTACTTCTTTTACACGCTTTTTATCTTTGTTGTATTTCTTTACCGAATTGATGAGCCATTGCTTTTCTTTTTCTGTACAAGTATTGAGTACATAGATAAGAGGGAGGGTCATTTTCTGCTCTTTGATGTCTATACCAGTAGGTTTTCCGATTGCATCTTCGGTATAATCGAAAAGGTCATCTTTTATTTGAAAAGCCATTCCTATATACTCGCCAAAGAGGCGCATTTTTTCGATCAGTTCAGGTTGTTCGGGCTGTACTGAGCAAGCTCCCATTGCACAACAAGCCGCAATGAGGGTCGCTGTTTTTTGACGGATAATTTCGTAATAAACATCCTCTACAATATCTAACCGACGTGCTTTTTCTATTTGTAAAAGCTCACCTTCACTCATTTCGCGCACAGCAACTGAGATAATGCGCAATAGGTCGAAATCACCATTGTCTATAGAGAGGAGCAAGCCTTTAGAAAGCAGATAATCACCTACTAATACAGCTATTTTGTTTTTCCAAAGAGCATTGATGGAAAAGAAACCACGGCGTTTGTTACTATCGTCTACCACATCGTCGTGCACCAAAGTAGCGGTGTGAATGAGTTCTATAACTGAAGCACCCCTATAAGTACGTTCACTTACTTTACTGTCATCAGAAAGCATTTTGGCTACTAAAAAAACAAACATAGGTCGCATTTGCTTGCCTTTGCGATTTACTATATAATAAGTGATGCGATTTAGCAAGGCTACTTTAGACGACATTGAATTGCGGAACTTCTGTTCAAAAAGTTCCATTTCTTCGCGTATAGGTTCTTTTATTTGAGCAGTTATTTTCATTTTGTTTTATATAAATAAGGCTTCCTTTTGCAAAAGGAAGCCTTTAAAATTTATTCTGTTGGAGAAGTATTTTCGGTTTTTAAAGGAGTTTCCTCTTCATTGCTGTTGTGGGCATCTTTAAACTTGCGTTTTCCAAAAATATTCTCAAGGTCGTCTCGGAAGATGACTTCACGATCTAATAACAAGTTAGCCAAAGTGGTGAGTTTATCTTTATTCTCGGTGAGGATATCAATAGCACGTTGGTATTGCTCTTCTATGATTTTAGAAATTTCTTCATCGATGAGGTGAGCTGTTTTCTCACTATATGGTTTGGTAAAACTATAATCGGACTGGGCAGAATCGTAGTAGGTAAGATTACCGATTTTTTCGTTGAGCCCATAAATAGTTACCATTGCACGGGCTTGTTTGGTTACTTTTTCGAGGTCGCTGAGAGCACCTGTAGATATTTTATTGAATACTACTTTTTCGGCAGCTCTACCGCCAAGGGCAGCACACATCTCATCGAGTATTTGTTCGGTGCGTACAATTTGTCGCTCTTCGGGTAGATACCAAGCTGCACCGAGTGACTGTCCGCGAGGCACAATAGTTACTTTTACCAATGGAGCAGCGTGTTCTAATAACCAGCTTACGGTAGCGTGACCTGCTTCGTGGAAAGCAATAGCCTCACGCTCTTCAGGACTAAGGATTTTAGTTTTCTTTTCCAAACCACCTACAATTCTATCTACTGCATCAAGGAACTCTTGTTTGCTCACAGCTGTTTTACCTTTACGTGCTGCAATAAGGGCTGCTTCGTTACAAACGTTGGCAATATCAGCACCTGAAAAACCAGGAGTTTGTTTTGCTAAGAAATCGATATCTAAGGTTTCAGCTGTTTTTATAGGGCGCAAATGTACTTGGAAAATCTGTTTGCGTTCGTTCAAGTTTGGGAGTTCCACATAAATTTGACGGTCGAAACGCCCAGCACGCATTAGGGCTTTATCTAAAATATCGGCGCGGTTCGTAGCAGCAAGTACAATTACATTGGTGTGAGAGCCAAAGCCATCCATTTCAGTAAGCAATTGGTTGAGCGTATTCTCACGCTCGTCGTTAGCACCAGTCATTGCATTTTTACCACGAGCACGACCTATAGCATCAATCTCGTCAATAAAGATAATAGATGGAGATTTTTCTTTAGCTTGCTTGAAGAGATCGCGCACACGAGAAGCACCCACCCCTACGAACATCTCTACAAAATCAGAACCAGACAGAGAGAAGAAAGGCACTTGCGCCTCACCTGCTACCGCTTTGGCAAGGAGTGTTTTACCTGTACCTGGAGGACCTACAAGCAGAGCTCCGCGAGGTATTTTCCCCCCTAATGAGGTATATTTGTCGGGGTTTTTGAGGAAGTCTACAATCTCCTGTACCTCTTCTTTAGCACCTTCTAAACCAGCTACATCTTGGAAAGTTACGCGAGTTTCTTTCTTTTCGTCGAACATACGCGCTTTAGATTTTCCGATACTGAATATGCCGCCAGGTCCGCCAGCACCTGCCATACGGCGCATAACAAATATCCATAACCCTATGACAACTATAATAGGCAAGAGAGTGAATAGCAAATCACCAATTACATTTTGTTGGGTTTTATTCTCACGAGTAGTGCTAAGGTTGTTATCTTTTACAATTTGGTCGAAGCGATTTTCGAAATTGCTCAAGTCGCCTAATTCAAAGCGATATTGAGGTACTTCGCCCGCATTAGCTCCCTGCATAAGAGAATTGCCCGTAGGTTTCACCTCTTTGTGTTCTTCTTTTTTAAGGGCATCCTCAGTGAGGTATACATTAGCCTCTTTACGGTTTAAGATGATGATTTTAGCTACATCACCATTGCTGAGGTATTCCTCAAATTTAGATTGAGGAATTTCTTTAGGCTGAGACCAAAAGCTCGCTCCTGAATAGTAATTGAATCCTATGAGAATGAGCAGTAATACGCCGTATAGCCAGTAGGCTGAAAAGCGATTTCCGTTACTTTTGTTATCCGACATATATTTAATAGTTAGTTTCTAAATTGATAAATTTGGCATCACCCCAAAGACCTTCGAGGTCGTAATGCTCACGTACTTTTGTTTGGAAGATATGAACGACTACATCTACATAATCGATGAGAATCCATTCGGCGTTGGCTTCGCCTTCAACGTGCCAAGGGTGTTGATGTCCATCGGCTTGGCTGACAATTTTTTGGATAGCTCCTGAAATAGCCGATACTTGGGTGTTAGAAGAACCATTACACAAGATAAAATAATCGCATACGGTATTTTCAACCTCGCGTAAATCCATAATGGTGATATCAGTGCCTTTTACTTTTTCTATACCAGCAATAATATTGCTAATAAGCTGGTTTGATGATATTTCTTTATTCAATGTTTTTTGTTTTTATAGTTTAAATTTACAAGTGCTTCTTGAAAGCGCGCAAAGATAATACTTTCCTTTCACAAAAGCAAAAGATTTTAATAGATAGAAAGTAAAAGATAGAAGGTAAGAAATGAAAAAAGCTGTTTAGTATTGTACTAAACAGCTGATTTTGTGATTTTTGATTTTTATATTTCTTTATTAAGAAGCTTTGAAACTTTTGAAGAGAGCTTCCATTTTTTCTTTTTCTTCTTCGGCTAAAGCAGCATCTACTAAAATACGTCCGCTATGTTCATCGGTGATTATTTTTTTACGAGAAGCAATTTCCACTTGAACTTGTGGAGGAATAGTGAAGAAAGAACCACCAGAAGCACCGCGCTGGATAGGTACTACTGCCAATTTATTCATTACACTGCTGCGGATGCGTTGGTAGGCTTTTAGCAAACGTTCCTCTATTTTAGCAGCATATTCTTCAGCTTTTTCTTTAAGGAAGGCTTCTTCTTTTTCAGTTTCGGCTAATACCGAGTTGAGTTCTGCTTTTTTGTGTTTGAGGTGGGCATCGCGTTGGGCTTTGCGTTCGTCTACTTGTTTGATAGCCTCTTTCTTTTGGTCAACTTGAGCTTTACCTTCTTTGATGCGTTTTTCAGCCAACTGTACTTCCAATTCTTGGAATTCAATTTCTTTAGACAAAGAAGTGTACTCGCGGTTGTTGCGAACATTTTTTTGCTGGGTAGTGTACTTTTTGATGAGGGCTTTAGCCTCTTCAATTGTTGCTTTTTTCTCAGCGATACCCGCTTGTAAAGCATCTAATTCTTCTTTGAATTTAGCGTGACGTTTTTTGAGTCCTTCTACCTCATCTTCAAGGTCAGATACCTCTAAAGGTAGTTCGCCACGAGTGTATTGCAACTCGTCAATTTTTGAGTCGATTAGCTGTAAATCGTACAGAGCTCTTAGTTTTTCTTCTACAGTAATATCCACTTTTTGTGCCATATTTACGAATAATATTTGATAGGATTGGTATCCACATTTGATATTGAGAGGGCAAAGGTAGGAAAAATTTTTGAAAGATAGTCAAATAAAAGTGATTTTATGTATTGTTCACTTTCAAAATGACCTATATCGGCAAGGAGAATTTGCCCTTCAGCCTTGAAAAATTCGTGGTATTTGAGGTCGGCTGTTATATAAACATCAGCTTTTGCACGTTTGGCATTTTCTATAGCAAAAGCGCCACTTCCACCTAAAACTGCTACTTTTTTTACATCTTTACCAAGCAATGCCGAGTGACGCACTACACTCACTTGCATACGTTCTTTGAGGTAAGCTAAAAAATCTTTTTCGAGCATAGCTTTATTAAGTTCACCTATCATTCCCATCCCGATATGTTGGTGTTCATTTTCGAGTGTATATATCTCAAAAGCTACTTCTTCATAAGGGTGATTTTGACGAAGCGCCTGCAATATTTGTCGTTGTAAGTGTTTAGGGAAAATCACTCCTATTTGGGTTTCATCTTCAGTATGGAACACATTAGGTTCGCCAATGGTAGGGTGAGAATCCTCATTTCCTTTATAAGTGCCTTTACCTTCAAGATTGAAACTACACTCAGCATAGTTGCCTATCTTGCCTGCACCAGCTGCAAAAAGAGCCTTACGAAGGTTTTCGGCATCGGATTTTGGTACATAGGTGATGAGTTTTTGAATGGTATGAGGTTGAGGAATGAGAATACGTCTGTTTTGCAATTCTAAACGATTGCAGATAGATGCATTTACTCCTAAGAACTGATTATCGAGAGCCGTGTGCATACTATAGATCGCAATTTGATGCTGAATGGCTTTCATCACCACACGTTCTACATAGTTTTTTCCTGTGAGAGATTTGAGTCCGCTAAAGATAATAGGGTGAAAACTCACAATAAGGTTGCATTTTTTGGCAATAGCCTCATCTACAACTGCTTCGAGAGTATCTAAGGTAATGAGTACCCCTTTTACTTCAGCATTGGCATCACCTACTAATAAACCAACATTGTCAAACCCTTCAGCATATTGCAGAGGGGCGAGTTTTTCTAATTCTTGAATAATATCTGTTATTTTCATTGCATTCCTAAATGTTTACGCACTTCTTTTACAGTGCTTTCAGTGAATAGTGCTTCTAAGTTTTTCCATACACTATGGTAGCCATAAGGACCATTGAGCATTTCTTTTTTAGCTTGTTCTATCGTCCAATTGTGATAAATAATACGATACATTGCCACCATTATACCTGTACGATCGGCACCGTGATAACAGTGAATTAGTACAGCTCCTTGTTTTTGGTGTTCGCGTATAATTTTCAGTGTTTGTGCTATTTCAGGAGCTTTGATACGCCAAGTGAGCAAAGGGTGATTGATGAGCTTGATATTATCGGAAGTGTTGAAAATCTTCTTATCGCCTGAACGGGTGAAATAGCGTAGATTTACAATTGATTTGATGGGAATATTCTTAATAATAGCCTTATCCTCAGCTACTAATTGTTCGCTTCTGTAGAGCAAACTATCCACTTTGTACAAATTAGCATCAGCGTGTATAAGGGTAGCTTTATGCTGTGACCACAAGGGTAGAAAAGTGAATAAAATAGAGCAAATTAAAAATGTTTTTTTCATAAGGTATCTTTTATTTCTTCATATCGTGTGAGGACATCATTCACATTGCGAATTGATTGTTTTGTCCAGTGAATAAGCGTATTAAGTCGTTCTTCATCGCTGAGTTGCCAAGCTATCTCACTGCGACGGAGTTTATCAGTGAGTTGTTGTAATACAATAGCCACTGCTACCGAGATGTTTAAACTTTCGGTAAAGCCCACCATTGGTATTTTTAAGAAAGTATCAGCTTGTGAAAGTACTTGTGCTGAGAGTCCTTCTTTTTCAGTGCCAAAGAAAAAAGCACTTTTCTTAGTAATATCAAAATCATTGAGAAAATAAGCGTTTTTATGTGGAGTGGTAGCAACAATTTGGTAACCTTGTGCGCGAAGGCTATCAATACAACTTTGAGTGTCGTTATAACGAAATACATCTACCCATTTTTGAGCTCCCATTGCTATTTTGGCATCAAGGCGTTTGCCAAAGCGACCTTCAATGCTATGTGCTTGCTGCACGCCAAATACTTCGCAGGTACGCACAACGGCACTAGTGTTGTGCATTTGGAATACATCTTCCATCGCTACCGTAAAGTGATTGGTACGCTGTGCTATAATCTCTAAAAAACGCTCTTTGCGTTCTTCAGTAATAAATCGTTCTAAGTAAGAAAGTAGTTTTTTGTTCATAATATTTTTTCAAAAGCTTTACGAGGACTTCCTCTAAAAAAGACTTCACCACAATACTGATAACCTAATTTCTCAAAGAGGTGTAACATAGGGGTATTGTCAAAATTGGTATCAGCGCGCAGAGAGTGAATGCCATTATCGCAAGTGAATTGTTCTATTTGTTGCAATAGTATTTTTGCTAAACCTCTTCCTAAATGATTAGGTGCAATAGCTACCCTATGAAGGACTACAAAATCGCCAGAGGTGAGCCATTTGCCTTTGATACGGGCATATTCGGGTTCATAGTTGATAAGCAAGGCACAATAACCTACTATTTCGTCATCTTCTACAAGTACATAGCCATAACCTTTGGCAATATCATTCGCTATTACTTGTTCATTAGGGTAACCGTCTTGCCACTGATTGCTACCTTCGGTTTTGCGACGCTGGATAGCAGCGGATAAGATTGCCCAAATGACAGAAGCATCGGCTGGGGTTGCTACTTTGAGTTGTATTTTTTGGGTCATATTCAATTAGGTAATCAGGTGATAGTAGGTAGGTAAGAGAGGGCAAAAATAGAAAAAACTTTGCTCATTGACAAATTTTCGCTAACTTGCCCCGCTTTTAAGTTTTTTATGTTATGAATACAACCCCAAATGCGATTGAGGTACGACACCTCAGCAAACAATATAAAGAAGCTATAGTTCTTGCCTTGAATGATGTATCATTTGAGGTGAGGAAAGGAGAAGTTTACGGTATTTTAGGACCTAATGGGGCAGGGAAAACGACCCTAATGTCAATACTTTTTGGAAGTATTAAGCCTACAATGGGGAGTTTTACTATTGCAGGACTTACCTATAAAGACCCCTCTTTAAGATATAAAATAGGCGTTGTGCCACAAGAATATGCATTATACCCCACACTTACCGCAAGAGAGAATTTACATTACTTTGGGAGTCTATATGGACTCAAAGGGAAGGAGCTAAAAGCAAAAACAGATGAAGCTCTTGAGCGTGTTGCTTTATCAGCTGTAGCCGATAAGAAGATTGCTCATTTTTCGGGGGGGATGAAGCGCCGTATCAACTTAGTAGCGGGGATACTACATACACCCGAAGTGCTTTTTTTGGACGAACCTACTGTGGGGGTAGATGTACAATCTAAAAACATAATCATTGATTATTTAAAAGAGTTGAATGCAAGAGGAATGTCGGTATTGTATACTTCACACCATTTACAGGAGGCGCAGGATTTTTGCGACCGCATAGGGATATTGAGTGAGGGGCAATTGATAAAAGAAGATATGCCTGAGCGACTGATTAGAGAGTTAGAGGCGTATAATTTGGAAGAAGCGTTTATTCAAGTAACAAATAAAGCCAGTGAGGGCTCACAGCTGGGTATGTGAAATAGGTAATAAAAAAGCTACCATTTTGGTAGCTTTTTTATTGTGTTTTTTATTTGATTAAATGCTGGTAGGTAGGATTTGCTGTTTTATAAGCATCTACTTGCCCTGAAGGTACATAAATATTGCGTAGTCCTGAACCTCTAAAAGCTAAAGGATCTATAGCGAAAGCAGTAGGGTTAAGGATAAATGCAGAGTGCAATCTTATGTTTCCAGAGAAAGCATTCTTATCAATAGTTGTTACTGTTTCGGGGAGGTATATTAGTTGCAAACGTATGCAATTAGCAAAAGTACCATCATTTATTTTGGTAATTCCGTCAGGCAAATCTACACTTTTTAGTTTATAGCAAGCGTTGAAAGCGTTAGTTCCTATTTCAGTTACATTATCTCCTATAAAAATAGATACAAGTTCCATATCACCTATATGGTTGATACTTCCGTAAAAAGCATTATTTCCTATTTTAGTTACTTCTTTGAGTTTAGGGTCGGCGTTCATATCAATAAAACGTGTGTTAGGGTTTTTCCATTTCAGAAGTGTTTTACCGTCAGGACTAAGCTCATAATCGGTAGTGATTATTTGTTGTGCAGAGAGAGAGATACCAGTAGAAGGCCAGCCAGTATTGGTTTTAGGTCCGTAGAATATTTTGTTCTCAGTATCAATGTAGTAATCGCCTTCTCTACCAGTATTGGCAGGAGGATTACCTTGACCTACGTATATTTTAGAGCCGTCTTTACCAGGGAGCCCTCTTTCGCCTTGTGCTTTGATATTGGTGTTTACATTACCTATATACCAATAGCCATCTTTGATATTGGGTTTAGGAGCATCGGCTCCATTTTGACCGTCATTACCTTTTTCTCCTTTTTCACCTTTGGCTTTAGTGTTTGATTTTATACCATTTATTACCCAATAACCATCGTTATCAATCGTAATAGTAGGAGTGGCTCCATTTTGACCGTCATTACCTTTTTCTCCTTTTTCACCTTTGGCTTTGGTATTGGTTTTTACGCCATTGATTACCCAATAGCCGTTGTTGTCGATAGAAATAGTAGGTGTAATGCCATTTTGTCCATTGGTGCCATTTTGACCATCAGCCCCTTTTTCACCTTTAGCTTTTACATTAGTTTTTTGTCCATTAACAATCCAATAGCCGTCCTCAGATATAGTAGGAGTAACGCCATTTTGACCATCAGTGCCTTTATTTCCTTGTGCTTTTACTGTAGTTTTAGTATTGCCTATATACCAATAGCCATCATCTCCGATGTGAGGTATAGGAGCATCTTGACCGTTTTGCCCTTGTAGTCCTCTAAGGCTTATGGGGGTTCCCCAACCTTCGGCAGTTTTAGGTCCGTATAGGTTTACGGAGGTAAGATCTATATAATAATCGCCTATGCTACCTATAGTAGCAGTAGGGGCTGTAGAGCCTGAGAGGATAGTATTAGTACGCTCACGCTCTACGATGCGTTCTTCTATGGTTTTAGTACATTGCACAGAGGCAAGACTAAGACCTACAAACATTGCTAAATAGATAAATTTTTTCATAAAATGCTAAATTGCTAATAAATGTTAAAATATAAATTAAAGGTTAGCATCAAAAAATGTGCCAGAGTGATTATGTTTATTTATTGTTTCTATACTCTCTCGGGCTTACTCCCATAGCTTGCTTAAAAGCGGTACTGAAATATTTAGATGAGTTGAAGCCTATGTCGGTAGCGATATCGTTGATAGGAAGGTCGGTAGTTTTCAGGAGTTGACAAGCTACTTCTATACGATACTTATTTAGGTACTCGGCAATACCTAAACCTGTGATTTGCTTCATCTTGTTGTATAAACTAGCACGACTCATCGCCATTGCTTCAGCTATATTATTAGCATCAAGGTCAATTTCGTTGTAGTTTTTTTTGATGAGCTGGTTGAGTTTCATCATAAATTGTTCGTCAGCATTACTAATGGTAGTGAGGGCAGGCGAGGGGAGAAGCACTTCTTTTTCGTATCGTTGCTTGATGAGCTCTTTCTGTTTGAGCAAATTACCTATCACTGATAGCAATAAGTCAATGTCAAAAGGCTTAGAAAGATAAGCATCAGCACCTAATTTATAACCTATTTTCTGACTCTCACCATCACTCTTAGCAGTGAGCAATATTATTGGTATATGACTGATGTTGAGCTGTTCTTTTACTTCTTTACACAACTGATATCCATTCATTATAGGCATCATCACATCGCTTACGATAAGATCGGGTTGGTGAGTTTTTAAAAGCAATAGAGCTTCTTCTCCATTCACCGCTTTAAGCACATTCTTAAACAACGGACGAACTTCACTATAAAGATAGTTGAGAAAATCGGTGTTGTCATCTACTAAAAGTATACTGTATTGACTCATATCACTCACAGCAGTTTTTTTGGGTACTTGGATATCTGTTTCTTCGTTGTCGAATTTCTCTAATACATTACTATTATTGTAAGGCAATTCCACATAAAAAATAGTTTGTACTCCTTCGTCATAAGCTCCTATTTTGCCATCGTGTTTTTCTACTAATTCTTTGCAATAAGCAAGACCTATACCACTGCCACCTTGCTGGTGTTTTCCTTGTTGAAATCGACTAAAGAGCTTGTTGGGATCTATATTTTGAAGTCCGATACCTGTATTTTCTACTTGAAAACGTACTATTTCGGAAGTATGAGTGCTGCATATTCTTATAGAGGCTCCTTCATTGCTAAATTTTACGGCATTCATAAGTAAATTAGAGAGCACTACGCGTATTTTAGCTGTGTCAACAGCTATAGGCGGTAAGTTTTTGTCTAATTGTAGGCCTAATTGTATATGTTTGCTTTCAAATTCTTGTTCAAAATCCTTACTACAATCAGTGATAAGATGATTGAGGTCTGTATAGGTTTTAGAAAGTGTATTTTCTAATGAGGTAGAGCGATTGTAGTCTAATATCCAATTGATGATGTTTTTCATTGTATTGGCTTGTCTAAAAGCTCCTTCTAATTGTGTTTTTTGGGCAGGAGGAAGAGTGCAGGTATTGCTATCACTCAACAGTCGTTTCAAGGGAGCATAGATAAGTGTCAGAGGAGTGCGTAGTTCGTGGCTTACATTCGTGAGAAACTGAATCTTATCTTCGTTCAGTTCTTGCTGATGAAGAGCAATTTGCCATTTCAGTTGTTGCTTTTTGCGGCGCAGATAGCCCCATATTACTCCTGCTGTGATAGCTAACAGCAACAAACCCATACTTACAAAAAACCAAGTCCGTTGATACCATACAGGTAATACTTCAAAAGAAAGCAAAGGTGTATCGGGAGTCCACGATCCATTTTGAGTCATACAAGCTACTGCAACTTGGTATTTGCCTACTGATAGAAGAGAGATATCAAGGCGATTGTCGTAAGTTTCAATCACAGAAGTCTGTTCTTTATTCTTAATTTTGAAACGGAAAAGTAAACGGCGGAACATATCCTTTTCATTAAGTCCTACATTTATTTTTAATGAATTAAAATAAGGAGGTATTTCTTTAGGAAAATTGTGAGCGCTGTATATTTTGCCATTTAGTTCAATGTTTTGTAAGAAGAGTAAGGGAGAAGTATTCTCACTTGAGCGTATCGCTTTATTGATTTTTGCTAATCCTCCCACTCCTGCCATATAAATGTAAGGAGAAGCTTTAGTCTGTACATAACCTGTAAGCACATCGTTAGGTAGAAAACCATCATTATCATCCCATATCATTATTTTTTTGTCGGGAATATGGTAAGAAAAGAGTACATTGCTAGCGTTTATCCATAGGCGTTGTGCATCATCTAATTGCATATAACTGATTTGCTTAAAAAGGTTCTCAGTAGCTACATTCTCAAGTTTTTTATTGGATAAGGAATAACTAAAAAGTCCCTTATCTGTTGCGATCCAAAAGCTGTTATGAGTGTGATCATAACACACAGCACTGATGTTACACTCATTCTCTAAACTAAGAAAGGGCTTTAGTTCAGGCTGTTGTACATTCATTTGGTAAAGAGAGTTACCTTTGCTGAGGTAGAGAGTATTGCCTACTTCTGCCTTTAGTTGTAAAGCTATTTTAGGAGCGATATTTTGGGCAAAAGATATTTTAGTAAACTGTTTGTTACTTAGTTGATAGAGATAAGTATTTTTAGCAGTAATTAGTATTAAATCATTGTTAATTCGGTATACAAAAGGAGTAAACCCAGTGTGACATTCTTGCTGGTTAGTCGTTTCATCACGAAGTAGAAAAGGTGTGTACTTACGAACGGTAGTGTTGTATATAAAAAGCCCTTTACTATAGAGAGATACTAAAAGCTCATTAGGTGAAAAGTGGGTGATAGACGATACCTTGTCGGTATAAGTGTTTAAATGATGTGTAAAATGTTCTGTTTGAGGGTTAAAAGCATTGATACCTCCACCATCAGTACCTATCCATAGTATGCCATTAGGGGCTTCATAGAGGCTGATGACAGCGCGTTCCGAAAGTCCATTATTACTACCCAAGGCACTATCAGTATAGGTTTTGATATAGGTTTCTTTAAAGAGAAAAATACCATCGCGCACGGTACCCGCCCACATATTGTGATTAGGGTCTTCGTAAAGTACAGTGATAGAGTTTACAGGAATGGAGTGCACATTACCTGCACTGTGTTGTATGTTGAAGAAATGCTGATCAGCAGGATTGAATACTGATACCCCTCCGCCATCAGTGGCAAGCCATATTCTATTTTTATAAGGCTTGATATCTAAAATAATATCATTAGGTAAGGAACTGTTTTGAGTGTGGTAATGCCCTAT
>ERZ773021.338-NODE-338-length-23690-cov-370.434_pt1 | contig 23690 bp, 19 predicted proteins | sample MGYA00511668_ERZ773021 | MGnify/ENA primary metagenome ERZ773021 (study PRJEB29015, sample SAMEA2737961) | human oral metagenome | biome: human oral; feature: human-associated habitat; material: dental | place: China | collected 2032 ... | reverse complement strand
CGACTACCGGGAGGGTCTCGAGCCGGTGGCTCAGGACGACGCGGACGCCTCCTCGGCGGTCGAGGCCGTGAGCGCCGCCTCCGCTGTTCCCGCCATCTCCGCAACCGCCCCCGGTGCTGCCGACGTCGCCGCCTACGGGCAGGCCGGGGCCATGCGGAGCGCCGAGACCTCCCGCAGTGGGGTCAGTGCCGGATCGGCGTCCTCCGCAGGCTCGGTGCGCCGACCCATCGTGCGGATTCCGGCCGCTGCGCAGGGGGTGCGCACCGTGAACGCCTCCACGGGAGAGCTCAGCTCGGTCCAGCCCGTTGACAGCTCGCCGTCGGCCCAGGAGGCCGCCGACGTGCAGGACGTCTACGGCACCCCCTCCATCGAGGAACCGATGGTGCAGGACGACGCCGAGGTCGAGGTCGACATTGAGGCGCAGACCATGGTGGTGTCGACGTCGGCGCCCTCGACTCAGGGGGCACAGGACTCCGAGTTCGGTGCGCCCGGGGCCCCGCAGTGGAGGTCGCTGCATCAGCCCCCGCAGGCAGGTAGCTTCCAGGAGGCGATCGTCGACGGGACGGCAGAGACCGCAGCCGTCTCCGGCGAGGCCGTCAGCCCCTACGCCTTCTACAGCGACGAGGTCGAGAACGGCAATGGTCCGATGGGGGCCTCCGAGTGGGACTCCGTGGCGGCCCCGGCTGCCGAGGTCCCTGAGGAGCCCTACCTGGCTCCCGTCAACGAGGTGACCGGAAGGGTTCCCACCCCGGATCACGTCCTGCCGATGGAGCAGCCCGGCGCCTCCTCGCGCACCGGCAAGATCCTCATGGCCGCACTCATCATCGTCCTGCTGCTGATTATCATCGCTGTTGTCCTGGCGCTGCTGATCTCCAACGGCAAGCTCGGTGGTGGCACGAGCGCCATGGCGGCCAGCATCGGTGCGGGGGAGTGGATCCGTCAGCTCGTCTGACGGAGGCGGGCACGGTACAGTCGCCGCTGCCGCATGATGTCCGACTGACCGTCCCGAAGGAGATCCGTGTCCGCCACTGAACACGCCACCGGCCTGGCGATCGCTGCCGCTCGCGCGGCGGCCGATAAGAAGGCTGAGCACCTCGCCGCCATCGACGTCTCCGAGCGACTGGGGCTCACCGACGTCTTCCTGCTGGCCTCCGGGGCGAACGACCGCCACGTCCACGCCATCGTCGATGCGGTCGATGAGGCCATGCATCGAGCCGGGGCCAAGCGCCGTACCCGGGAGGGCTTCGCCGACGCCCACTGGGTCCTGGTGGACTACGGCGACGTCGTCGTTCACGTCCTGCAGAATGAGGACCGGGAGTTCTACTCGCTCGAACGCCTGTGGAAGGACTGCCCCGCCATCGAGCTGCCGGCGGACCTGGCACATGAGGGCAGCCGGGACGGTGATTCCCTCGGCGGTCGGGAGACCACCGCGTCATGACGGATCTCATTCTGTGGCGCCACGGTCAGACCGACTACAACAGTCAAGGGCGTATTCAGGGCCGGGTTGACGTCCCTCTTAATGAGACCGGTCGTGACCAGGCTCGGCGTGCCGCCGAGGACATCGCGGCCCTGGGGCCCACTCGCATCGTCTCCTCCCCGCTGACTCGGGCTCGCGACACGGCCGAGGTGCTGGCGTCGCAGACCGGACTGAGCGTCGAGATCGATGAGGGGCTGGCGGAGAAGTCCTTCGGGGACTGGGAGGGCCTCAAGGCCGCTGACATCAAGAAGCAGTGGCCGGAGCACTACGCCACCTGGCGGGCCGGGGGAGACCTCCCTCAGTTCCGGATCGAGGGGCGCCGTCATACCGCCGAGAGAGTGGGGGAGGCGCTCAAGGCCATCGTCGCAGGCTCCCAGAAGGACGACGTCATCGTGGCCGTCTCCCACGGAGCGGCTACCAACCTGGGGGCCACCTACCTGCTGGGGATGGACGCCCAGCAGTGGTTCGGCCTGCGTGGCATGAGCAACTGCTGCTATGCACTTCTGCGGACCAACAAACGGCCTCCGGGCTGGGCGGTGGTGACGTGGAACGCCGGACCACCGGTGGACTCCAGTCCGCTGGGCAGGATCCTGGGCTGAGCAGGTGAGGTAGCGCACGTGGTGCGGATTTGCTCTGACGGGTCCGAACTTCATACAGTTATCCGCGTCGCCGCACTCGAGCGACGCCCGAACGGGGCTATGGCGCAGTTGGTAGCGCGCTTCCATGGCATGGAAGAGGTCGGGGGTTCGAATCCCCCTAGCTCCACGATCCCCTCGGAGTGAACACCGGGTGGGACGCCCGGACGGGGCTATGGCGCAGTTGGTAGCGCGCTTCCATGGCATGGAAGAGGTCGGGGGTTCGAATCCCCCTAGCTCCACCACACCACCAATATGGAGGCCCCGCCATGAGGCGAGGGCCATTTTATTTTCCCGCCCGCCGTTGCCGCGTGCGGCACAATGTGGGGATGGCTACTGCTGTGCTCATCAAGGCGCTAGGCGCCTTCTTCGCGATCATGAACCCCTTTGTCAACCTGCCCCTGTTCCTGAGCCTCACCCAGGAACAGGATGCTGCGACCCAGCGGCGCACAGCAGTTCGTACCACGATCTCCTCCACCGTCATGTGCACCGTCGTCCTGCTCCTGGGTGCGACGATCCTGAGATTCTTCGGCATTGGCGTCGACGATTTCCGGATTGCAGGCGGAATCGTCCTGCTCATCATCTCCTTGTCCATGCTCAACGGCAGCGGCTCCAGCGCTCACGAGGGCAGTACGCAGGAAAAGACGCAGCACAACGTCGTTGCCGGTGGTGGAAGTGACGTCTCCTTCTACCCCATGACCTTCCCCATCCTCGTGGGGCCGGGAACGATCGCAACCATCATCGTCATCCAGTCCCAGGCCCAGGGACTGGGCGGGCATGCGGCGGTTGCAGCTGCCCTGGCGGCCGTCCTGACGGCGCTCGGGATCGTTCTCTACTTCTCAGCCAGTATTGGTGCTCGCCTGTCCATGACGATGCGCACCATCATGACCCGCCTCATGGGCATGATCCTGGCCTCGATCGCGGTGCAGATGATCGTCGTCGGGATCCAGCACCTCTTCCCCGGGCTGGCTCGCTGAGACACGCTCCACGTGCGGGTTTCAGCAAGGAACTGGCCCCTCGACCACTCTGAGGGTAGCCTCACCTTCAGATGTTGCCCGGAGCACCCGCCCCCACGTGCGGCAACACGGTAGGAAGGTAAGCGTGTGACGTCCGTTCAGGTTCCCGACATCATGCAGCGTGCCCGGCGCATGGCCCGGCGTCTTCTGGCCGGCAGCGGGAGCGCCGCGGTAACGGCCTACCGCATCGACCCCTCCGCGCCGGCCGCCTTCGTCGCTCATGCCCTGCGAGCCGATGGCCGGATCCTCGTTGCCGCATGTCCTCCCCAGGGCACCCCGTTGGCCATCGCGCCGGACGACGTCGCCGTCGACATCCGACTCGATATCACTCTCGACGCCGCCGAGCCCGGCGTGCGCATCACGGCTGCCACCGCTCACCTGCTGGGGAGCCTGACGTGGGTCGAGGGCGAGGACCGCGCCCTGCTCCTGGCCTCCTCTCGGGCTTCTGCCTGCCACTGCGCCATCGTCGGGGAGGATCCGCTCGAGCGGGTCCGGGAGATCGCCGCGGGTCCCGGCGGCCGGCTGGGCGTCATCACCTGTGAACGGGTCATGCTTCACTGCGTCTCCGGGGTCTCCAGCCACGACATTGAGGAGATCCTCGACATCGACTCGGCCGATGCCGCTGCGGCGCCCTCAGCGTCCTGGAGCCCTCAGGCGATCATGGACGCCCACGAGGCGGTCAGCGCCGTCGGCCAGCTCGGTCTGCGGGCTGTGTGCGAGGCCGTGCGCGAGGGACAGATGCCCGGATGGATCTGCTCCTCCCGGCCCGCCGTCGGGGTGTGCCCGACGCTGTGGGACAGGACCCTGTGCGTCGACGTCGATGCTCACGGGGTGACCCTCATGTCCATCACCGGTGAGGAGGTCACCACACTGGTGGTCTCCTTCGGGCAGGCACTGGCCGACGCTTGCGAGGTGGGGCCGGCCCTGGAGCAGCTGGCCTCTCACGCTCTGCCGCAGCGCCTGACTCGGCCCTGAGGCCGTCAGCTCAGCCGCGGCTGCGACCAGCTGGCCGCGAAAGCCGAAACGGGGGATACCACCATGCGGTGGCATCCCCCGTTGGCCCCCAGCCGCTCGAGCTGGAGAGCCTTCCGGTCAGCGAACCTCGTAGGTCGTGCAGGCGGCGGTGTCGCCCCCGACGGTCACGGCCTCGGCCGTGCACATGAGGTCCTTGTTGTGGACGCACTCGAGGCGCTGGCAGGCACCCACGTGGCCCTCGGCCACCGGCAGGCCGCCGCGGGCGTCGAGGCTGATGAAGGTGTCGCAGGCCGGTGCGCCGTTGTCGCCACCGACGGTGATGGCGAAGGCGGTGCAGCCGCCGTTGTTGAAGGCGCAGGAGGTGGTGGTGCAGGAGGAGATCTTGGTGACGGACATGATGCTTTTCCTTTCGAGCGGATGTGCGCTGCGGACATGAATAACGTAAATCCGCATCCGCTCCCCGGCAACGAAGGGCAGCCTGCCCTGCCTCGCAGCGCACCGAAGAACGTTGAAATGACGCCGTTTTAGCGGTCAAGGAGGAGGCGTTCCGGTCTGTTTGAGGCCCTCGGGGAAAGTCTGGGTTGTGTGCCGTCGGTTTTCGTTATTCCTCCCAGGTAAGGCAGTCCTGCGCGAGTGCGGTCGAGGACTTTCCGCTGCGCGGAGGGCGTTGACGTCAAGGGCGGGGCGAGCTGTGCCCGCCCCGCCTCAGGGGAGTCGCTGTTGCCTGGGCCGCCCGGACAGACCGGCGAGCCCAAAGGCTGTGCGCCGATCAGCTGTGTGCGGCGGCCACGGCCAGGCGCAGAGAGTCCGTGAAACGTGTCTCGCGCTCGGCGGCGCTCATGTCGCTGGAGTGGTCCAGCAGGTGGTCGGAGACGGTCAGGATCGCCAGCGCCTGCTTGTCGTACTCGGCGGCGACTCCGTAGAGGGCGGCGGCCTCCATCTCCACTCCCAGGACCCCGTACCTCGCCAGTGCCTCCGTCTGCCCCTGGGGGGTGAAGTAGAAGTGGTCCCGCGATATGACGGTGCCCAGGTGGACTGCTCCGCCGGCCTGAGCCTCCTCGAGCTGCGAGGCCTGGTACGCGGCCGCTGCCAGCCGGAAGTCCGCCACGGCGCTGAAGTTGACGCCCGGGATGCGCAGCTGGTTCATGGAGGAGTCCGTGTGGGCTCCGGTGGCCACAATGACATCGCCGACCTTGACCTTCGGGGACAGAGCGCCGGCAGTGCCCACCCGAATGATCCGCTCCACCCCGAACTGGCTGAACAGCTCGGTGGCATAGATCGTGAAGGAGGGCTGCCCCATTCCTGAGCCCATGACGCTCAGCGGCCTGCCGTTCACGGTCCCGGTGAAGCCCAGCATCCCGCGCACGTCAGTGACCAGGCGGGCATCGTCCATGAGGAGCTCAGCAATGCGCTGGGCCCGTTTGGGGTCGCCGGGCATAAGGACGGCGGGGGCGAAGTCTCCGGGCTCTGCAGCGATGTGAGGGGTGGCCATGGGGGTCCTCTCGGGGTGGTGGATCAGGTGTGAACAGTAGTGTTCAGTGTGGCATGGATCGCGTGAGAAAAGACAGACGACCACCCTGACGACTGTCCGTATCGTGGACGTCAGACGACACATCGTGGTCGCTCGACTAGCGTCCAACGACAAAAGGGCCTGCGACCAGTCCGCAGGAAAAGGTGGCCCCTGGGCCGCCTCCATTCGTCATATCACGGAAGGTACTCATGTCCTCCAAGACAGGGGAGAGCGAGTCTCTTCAGGCTCCTCCGCGCGAGCAGTGGAGCGGGCAGCTCGGCTTCCTCATCGCCGCCATCGGCTCGGCGATCGGCCTGGGCAACATCTGGCGCTTCCCAGGCGTGGCCTACACCAACGGCGGCGGCGCCTTCATCGTCCCCTACGTCATCGCGCTGCTGGCGGCCGGGCTGCCGATCCTCTTCCTCGACTACGCCCTGGGGCACCGCTTCCGCGGCTCGCCACCGGCGGTCTTCCGGCGTCTGTCCACCGGGCTCGAGTGGCTGGGGTGGCTCCAGGTCTTCATCTGCTTCGTCATCATGACTTACTACGCGGTGGTCGTGGCCTGGTCCCTGCGCTACATGTTCTTCTCCGTCAACATCGCCTGGGGCGACGACGCGGCGGGCTTCTTCCAGCACTACATCGGGATGGACCGGCTCGGCTCCGAGGTCGCCTACTCACCGTCAGTCGTCATGGGCGTGGCCCTGCCGCTGCTGTTCGTATGGGGCTTCGGCCTGGTGGTGACCGCCCTGGGCGTGAGTGGAGGCGTGGAGAAGGCCAACAAGATCTTCCTGCCGCTGCTGGTCATCATGTTCGCCGGCCTCGTGGTGCGCGCCCTCCTGCTCCCGGGAGCAGGGGAGGGGCTCAATGCCCTGTTCACGCCCAAGTGGTCCGCCCTGCTGGACTACCAGGTGTGGATGGCGGCCTTCGGGCAGATCTTCTTCTCCCTGTCCGTGGGCTTCGGCATCATGCTCACCTACGCCTCCTACCTCCAGCGACGCCGCTCCAACCTGGTGGGAACCGGCCTCGTGGCGGGCTTCGCTAACTCCTCCTTCGAGCTGTTCGCAGGGATCGGCGTCTTCGCGACCCTCGGCTTCATGGCGCACACGCAGCACGTCGGGATCAGCGAGATGAAGATCACCGGACCTTCCCTGTCCTTCATCACCTTCCCCACCGTCATCTCCCAGATGCCCGGAGGTGCGCTCTTCGGGGTGCTCTTCTTCGCCTCCTTCTCCATGGCGGGGCTGACCTCCTTCATCTCCATCATCCAGGTGGTTGCCGCCGGCGTGGGGGAGAAGCTCGACCTGACGCCGAAGAAGGCCTCCCTCGTCGTCGGCATCCCGGCCGCCGTCCTGTCCTTCGTCCTGTTCGCCACCAGCTCGGGCCTGCCGGACCTCGACGTCGTGGACGCCTTCATCAACAACATCGGCGTGGTCGCCTCGGCCATCATCATGTGCGTGGTGGTCGCCTGGCTGCTGCGGCGCACCAAGCTGCTTCAGGACCATCTCAACGCCGTCTCCGAGTCCCGGATGATCGGCCTGTGGTGGAGGGTCCTCGTCGGTGCCGTTGTCCCCGTCCTGCTGGGGTACATGTTCATCCAGACCCTGTGGACGTACCTGTCTGAAGGATATGAGTCGGAGTCCTACTCCAGCGGCTTCGTCATGGTCTTCGGATGGGGGATGCTGCTGGTGGTCGCCTTGGGCACCGCCGTCATGAGCCTCATCCCCTGGAGGACCCCGGTGGACGAGTTCGAGGCCCTCACGCTGGAGGCCGCTTCCCAGGAGGAGGACTGAGATGACCGGAATCGCCGTGCTCATCATGCTGCTCGCCATCGTCATCATCTGGGGCGGTCTGGCGGTATCCATCACCGCGCTCATCTCGCGCGGACGCCGCGAGGACCGCGACGCCCGGGCCGAGGCCTCGGCGCGGGCTCGCGAGCACATGCTCCATCCCGAGCAGGCCGACTGACCGGTGCGGTCCGCTGAGAGACACTGACGCGACCGCCTGAGAAGAGAGACTGACTCCACCACCCGTCTGGGGCCCGGTTCGGCCGGTTTCCAGGCGGGTGGGACACAATACGCCTATGACTCAGACTGATGTGAGCCCCCGGGCACTGCCTCGCCTGGTGGCCTTCGACCTCGACGACACGCTGGCGCCCTCCAAGTCGGCCATGCCACCGGCCATGGCCACTGCGCTCAGGCGGCTGCTCGACGTCGTCCCCGTCTGCATCATCTCCGGTGGGCAGGTGGGGCAGTTCCGCGACCAGGTTCTGGCTCACCTCGACGCCGACGCCGATGAGCTCTCCCGGCTTCACCTCATGCCCACCTGCGGAACGCGCTACTACACCTACGACCCCTCCCGTGCCCAGAGCGATGAGGACGCCTGGACGCTGGTCTACGCCAACGACCTCACCCCTGAGCAGATCCGCACCGGTTTTGAGATCGTCGAGGCCCAGGCGCGACGCCTCGGTCTGTGGGAGGAGCAGACCTGGGGGGCGATCCTGGAGGACCGCGGCAGCCAGATCACCTTCTCCGCACTGGGGCAGGAGGCCCCTCTGGACGCCAAACGTGCCTGGGATCCCACGGGTGAGAAGAAGGCCGCCCTGCGTGACGCCGTCGCCCCGCTCCTTCCGGACCTGGAGGTCCGCTCAGGCGGCTCCACAAGCGTCGACATCACCCTCAAGGGGGTGGACAAGGCCTACGGCATGAAGCGCTTGGCGGAGATGACCGGTATCGCGTTGGAGGAGATGATCTTCGTCGGCGACCGCCTGGACCCGGAGGGCAACGACTATCCCGTCAAGGCCCTGGGCGTTCCCTGCCAGGCGGTGAGCGGCTGGCAGGACACCGTTGCCTACGTCACCTCCCTGGCGAGTCTGATCGCCTCTGACGTGCACGGCGGTGAGGACCCGGCAGCCCAGGTCTCGCTGGGCGCTCGGCTCTGAGGCGAGCGGTGGTACGGACATCTTCAGGCCCTGACACCGAAGCCGACGCCGATACCGGCACTGCCGAGCGAGCAGGGGACCTGTGGGACGGTCTGCTGACGGCCGTGCGGCACTGCTGCGCCCTGGTCGTCACGGTGCTGCTGTCGCCGCGCCTGTGGTGGCGTCGTCGTCGCCCCGGCACCCGCACGGTGATCGGAACGGCGGCCATGATCCTGGCCTCCAGCCTCGTCTCCCTCCTGCTGGGGCTGTCCACGGCGACGGCCTCGTCACCGGTCGGCCCGCATGAGGCGACCTGGTCGACGACCCTGGACTCCACCGTCACCCTGGACCTCGGGCCGCTGGGAACGGCCTCGCTGGAGTCCCCGGCAGGGATGCTCGGCGTCAAGGTGGTCCTGGGAGAGATCCCGGGCGACCCGACACCCGATACGGCCAATGCCGCCAGCGTGGGCCAGTCCCTGTCCTCCGACGCGACCTCCTACCTCTCACTGGTCTCCCACCCCGACCTGACGATCCGGCAGGGCCTCTACGCACTGGCCGGCGACGCCCTGCGCCGGGCCGGGGTCGTTGAGGCGATCTTCCTGTGCTGTGTGGCCGCTTGGCGCCTGGCGCCGACCAAGCCCTGGCGCGAGACCGTCCGAGCCGGCGCTTCGCACCGCTGGGCCACCACCGTGGCGGCCTGTGCGACCGTGGCCACCGCGACCTCCCTCCTGGTACCGGCCATGCGCACGGCCACCTCGCCCGGCTCCACCCTGTCCGTCCTGGAGGGGACCCCGCTGGCCCAGGCCCGTTTCTCGGGACGTATCGCCGACGTCGTCACCGCCTACGGGCCCAAGGCGCGCACCTTCGTGGAGACGAACAAGGGCTTCTACGCCAAGGCGGACACCAACCTGCGGGCCGCCTGGAAGGCCGCCGAGCAGACTGAGGGTCTGGTGGACGTCACCGCCGTCGACGGCAAGGTGGACACCGAGAGCCTTCAGAGCCGGGTCAAGGCATCCTCCGCGAAGACCCTGGTGAATGCCGGTCCCGACCCGGAGCCCGGCACCGCCCCACAGCCCTCTGAGAGTCCGACGGCCACAGCGACGCCCTCGATCTCGGTGACCGGGGCCCGATCGGTGCCCGAGCGCGGACGCAAGACCGCCGTGTTCACCACGGACCTGCACTGCAACCTCGACGTCATCGCCTTCTCCGGGGTCCTCGACCAGCTCTCCGGTGCCGACATCCACATGGACGACGGCGACCTGACTATGACCGGCTCGGATCCGGAGCGGGTGTGCGTCGACGCGCTGACCCAGGCGGTCCCGAGCTCGACGAAGAAGGTCGCCACGATCGGCAACCACGACTCCGACGCCACGGCCGCCCGCCTGCGCGCCCAGGGGTGGACCGTCACCAACGGTTCGGTCCAGACAGTCGCCGGGATCACCTTCCTGGGGCACGACGACGCCGAGCGCACGACGGCCGCGGGCACCAAGCCCCGCAACGGGGAGACCACCGAGAAGATCGCCTCCCGCCTGGCCACGGCCAGCTGCGGGAGCACGCCGGTCGACGTCGTCCTCATTCATCAGCCCGCCACCTTCGACACGCTCACGAAGGAGGGCTGCGCGCCGCTGCTCTTGGCCGGGCACGTCCACGCCGAGCGGGGGATGACCACGACGATCAGCCCCCGAACCGGCCTGCCCGTCACCGGGATCATCTCGGGCGCAGGCAAGGGTGGCACGTCCCTGGGGTCGGTCACCGAGGACGCCTTCCTCCACGTCATGTCCTTCGACTCCGCCGGCGCGCTGGTGGCCTGGCGCGCCGTCATCCTCCACTCCGACGCCTCGGTGACGGTGGGGGCCTGGCGGTCCGTTCCCGGTATCGCCCCGGGACAGACCACGGCCACGATGGCCTCGACCCCCAGCCCGACGGCGTCGGCCACCCCGGTGCCGACACCGACCGGAGCCCCGCAGAGCACGAGGCCCGAGGATGCCTCTGCGCCACAGGAGGGGGCAGAGCCCCAGGCGGAGAGCGAATTCTCGGGCGGGTAGGGCACAGGCGACCGTATGTGGCATACGCTCTCGTCCTGATAACCCTACGAGGTCCAGAAGAACTGCTGACGCACCACCGGTGAGGAGACTGACGATGTCGCGCATGCCCACAGATGCCGAGATCGATGAGATGAGCGAGGAAGAGCTCGAGGCCTACCTGGGCTCCGGTCCCGCTCAAGAGCTCGACCGACGCGCCCGTCGTGATACCGGCGAGGGCTCCTCCGCGCGCCCGGCCTGGCTGCGGCGCTCCGGGGCCGAGCGGGGATTCGGCTGGCTGCTCACCGCGTGCGCACTCATCGGGATCCTCGCCTGCTGGGAGCTCATCACCGCCCAGCTCGACCTGCTGCGCAACCCGGACGCGGAGCTCGTCTGCGACGTCAGCCCCCTGGTGTCCTGCGGGGACTCCCTCAACGTGTGGCAGGGAAACCTGCTGGGGGTGCCCAACTCCTTCGTCGGGGCCATCGCCTTTGGGGCGCTGGCCGCGATCGGCATGGTCCTGCTCAGCGGCGCGCGCCTGCCGCGCTGGATGTGGTGGGGGCTGAGCGCCGGCAGTCTCGGCGGGATCGCCTTCGTCATCTGGTTCCTGTCCGTCTCCATCGTGACCTTCGGCAAGCTCTGCCCCTTCTGCATGGTCATCTGGTCCGTCACCATCCCGGTGGCCGCTCACTCCTGGGCCTGGGCCGCGGCCGGCGGGCACCTGGGGCTGCGTGACAACCTGGCGCTGGACGTGCTCAAGGCCCGCTGGTGGATCATGGCGGCGATGTACCTGGCGGTGGTTCTCACCATCGTCATCGCCTTCGGCGGCCAGCTGGCGAGGCTGTTCGGGTGACTGCACCCAAGGAGCGGAGGGCTCCGAGCGGGTCCGGCGGGAAGTCCTCGGTGGCGGGGGACTCGACCGTCACGCAGGACTATCTCAAGGTCGTGTGGGCCGCCTGCGAGTGGGGCGGCGCGGGCGCCTCCGTCACCGGCCTGGCCAAACGCATGGAGGTGGCCCCCTCGACCGCATCGGAGAACGTGGCACGCCTCGTGGAGGAGGGGCTACTCGTCCACGAGCCCTACAAGGCCGTCACTCTCTCCGAGGAGGGGCGACGACGGGCCATGGGCATGATCCGCCGTCACCGCATCCTGGAGACCTACCTGGTCACCCGGCTCGGCTTCGGCTGGGATGAGGTGCACGCCGAGGCCGAGGAGCTCGAGCACGCCGTCTCCGAGCGGTTACTGGAGAGGCTCGACGCGGTCCTGGGGCACCCCACCCGCGATCCGCACGGGGACCCGATCCCCACGGCCGACGGTCGCCTCATCGTGCCCGACCTGGTGGGCCTGGAGAGGTTACCGGTGGGCTCTGACGGCGTGGTCGGACGGATCCAGGACGACACCGAGACACTGCGCCGCCTGGAGCGGGCCGGCATCGGGCTGGACAGCCGGGTGCGGATCCGCGATCGGGGCACCGTGGCGCCGGCCGTGGAGGGCGGTGGCCGCCGGCGGGCGACCGTCATTGCCCTGTTGGATGAGGACGCCTCACGCGGCGCAGCGCCCAAGGATGCTCCGGAGGCCATCATCCCCGACGGCTCCCTGTGGCTGCTGGCCTGACCTGAAGCTGTCACTACCCTATTCTGTGCAAGATTGTGACTTAAGTCATGTTCAATTAAGTTGGATGTCGGGTATTTCGTCGATTATATTTCTAGCCATCACGACCGGTTCCGCTTCCGTCAAGGAAGTCCAGGGCCGGTCTTCGTTTATCTCGATGACGAGTCAAGGTGGCAGTGGTGGTTGAGCAGCCCAAGAGCTTTAAAACTTATGAGGAGCAGGTGGATCTCCTTATAGGGCGGGGAATGTGTGTTGCAGATCGTGAGTGAGCCATCGAGAAATTGCGTCGGGTCAACTACTATCGCCTATCGGGGTACTGGTATCCGTTCCGTATGCGTAAGCCGGATGGGGATGGTCGATCTGATCGTTTTCTTCCTGGGTCTGCTTTTGATGATGTGGTTGCTCTCTATGATTTTGATGCGCGACTTAGGGTGGCGGTCCTCGCTGCGCTGGCGCCAGTTGAACTGTCTATGCGCGCCTTGGTTGGGCATGCGTTGGGTGAGATAGACCCGTGCATTCATCTTAGTGCAGATTTGTTGGGCCCAGTCGCAAGAGGGGAGCGATCGTCAGAATACAAAGAGTGGCTGAATAGGTATGAAGATAAGTTGAAGGGTTCACGTGAAGATTTTGTAGTTCACCACAAGGATAAGTATGGTGGGAATCTCCCTGTGTGGGCTGCGGTTGAAGTCCTGGACTGGGGGATGCTGACGCATCTTTATTCAATGTCGCCTCGCGTTGCCCAGGTGGAGGTTGCTGATGCTGTCAATCTCACTTCTCCGCAGTTGGAATCTTGGTTAAAAACCCTGAATATTGTGAGAAATATCGCGGCACATCATGGGCGTATGTATAATCGAGTTTATGGCAAAACGCCTAGGTTGCCGAGAAGGAAAACGCATCCCGAGGTGCTTTTCTGTGTCGACGCGATGAATCGAATTTTTGGTCAGGCTACTTTGATTCAATATCTACTGAGGGTTCTTAAGGTGGGTAATCTTAAGATACTACCTTCGGTGTTCAGGACGTTTCCAGAAAATGAGATTGTTCCTTTTGGGAGCACGGGTGCCCCTGATGGTTGGGTTCAGGGTGAACTATGGAAATTGTAGGTCATCTAGTGTGTCGTGAGGTATGGTTGGTGGTGTGGACTTGAATTGTCGGACTATTGCTATCGAAGGTACTCAAAGTCAGCCTGTTGCGTACTTGCCGGCTTGATAGGCTCCTGTGCGTTCATCGTGGCTCGAGCGAGAGAATGGCTCATGGGGCAGCAATAGGCAGTTCCTGGCGACACCGTTTCTTCCAAAGCGAGGCAGACACTTCCGCCTAGGCTTTCAGAGAGCAGGTTCTCATTCATGATGAGGAGTGGACAGTACGGATGGTGGCTCAGCGACTCCCGGCCTGCGCCTTGAGGTGGCGGGGTCTCGGCCCTGGTTCGCGGCCAGGAGGCCATCTTCTTCACGGCCATCGAGCACGTTGAACGGCTCGATCCCGTTCAGGTCCAGTTCGTTCCGGATCAGTTGGCGCGGTATCTGTGGCTCGACGTCGCGCCGACTCGTGCCCGTGAGCGACTGCTCGTCTGTTGCCAAACCTGGACGGTTTCGGGCCCGGCTGGGGGACAATGGGGCCATGAGCACGATTTTCACCAAGATCATTGCCGGCGAGATCCCCGGCCGGTTCGTGTGGGCGGACGAGGTCTGCGTCGCCTTCGCCACCATTGAGCCGCACACCGACGGGCACGTCCTCGTGGTCCCACGGCTCGAGGTCGACTCCTACGTGGACGCGCCCGATGACGTGGTGGCGCACCTGGCTGTGGTCGCCAAGCGCATTGGAGCTGCGCAGGTGCGCGTCTTCGAGGCGCCCCGCGCCGGGCTCGTCGTGGCCGGTTACGGCGTCGACCACCTGCACCTGCACGTGCTGCCGATCCGCTGCGAGGAGGACCTGTCCTTCTCCTCGGCCCGTCACCCCGAGGCCCCCGAGCTCGACGCCGCCATGGAGCGACTGCGGGCCGGCCTCGTCGAGGACGGCTGGGGCGAGTTCGTGCCCGCGCAGATGGACAGCGCGGCGGTGTGACAACCCACCGAATCGACGCATTCTTCAAAAATGACGCGTATTCGTGTCGCCTGTGAAGAAGATGTTGATCTGGAGGGCCGGAGCCATGGCAGCAGAGGGCTCTACCGACGTGACCGGTCTCGCCCGCCCGTGGGGCGGACGCCGCCGGGCCCTACTGCTGGCGGGCGATAGGCTGTGCCCCAGCACCAGGAAGCACGAGTAGGAAAAGAGCGCTGCCGCGATGTCAGAGAGAACCGCACCGGTCGAGTCCGACACCCCCTTCCGCTACACGGCGGAGCTGGCGGACTCCATCGAGACCGCCTGGCAGGACCGCTGGGAGGCCGAGGGCACCTTCAACGCCGACAACCCCGTCGGCGCTCTGGCCGGCCCCGGGGCGGACAAGGAGAAGTTCTTCCTGCTGGACATGTTCCCCTACCCCTCCGGCAAGGGCCTGCACGTGGGCCACCCGCTGGGCTATATCGCCACCGACGTCGTCGCCCGCTTCAACCGCATGACCGGCAAGAACGTCCTGTACACGATGGGCTACGACGCCTTCGGCCTGCCCGCCGAGCAGTACGCCGTCCCCACCGGCCAGCACCCGCGCATCTCCACCGAGGCCAACATCGCCAACATGCGCCGCCAGCTGCGCCGCCTGGGCCTGTCCCACGACCAGCGCCGCTCCCTGGCCACCATCGACGTCGACTACGTGCGCTGGACCCAGTGGATCTTCCTGCAGGTCTTCAACTCCTGGTTCGACCCCGAGGCCCCTCGCCGCGACGGCCGCGGCAAGGGCGCGGCCCGGCCGGTGACCGAGCTGCGCGACAAGCTCGCCTCCGGCCAGGTCCCCGTCCCCGACGGCCGCGACTGGGACGCCCTGAGCGCCGCCGAGCAGGCCGAGGTCATTGACTCCTTCCGCCTGGCCTACGTCTCCAGCGCCCCCGTCAACTGGTGCCCCGGCCTGGGCACGGTGCTGGCCAACGAGGAGGTCACCTCCGAGGGCCGCTCCGAGCGGGGCAACTACCCGGTCTTCAAGCGCAACCTGCGCCAGTGGATGATGCGCATCACCGCCTACGGCGACCGCCTCGCCGAGGACCTGGACACCGTGGACTGGCCCGAGAAGGTCAAGCTCATGCAGCGCAACTGGATCGGCCGCTCCGAGGGCGCCGAGGTGACCTTCGCCGTGCCCGGGGCCGGCCAGGGCGACCAGCAGGACGCGTCGCTGAGCGTCTACACCACCCGCCCCGACACCCTCTTCGGCGCCACCTTCATGGTGGTGGCCCCCGAGCACCCCATGCTGGGTGGCCTGCAGGCCTCCGGCTCGGTGCGCACCGAGGCCCAGATCGCCGACGACGCCGCGGCCCTGACCGTCCCGGCCGCCTGGCCCGAGGGCACCAAGGAGGCCTGGACCGGCGGCTACGCGACCCCCGCCGAGGCCGTGGCCGCCTACCGCGCCCAGGCCGCGGCGACGTCGGACGCCGACCGCACCGACGAGGGCCGGGTCAAGACCGGCGTCTTCACCGGCTTCTTCGGCATCAACCCCGTCAACGGTGCGAAGGTTCCGGTCTTCGTGGCCGACTACGTCCTCATGGGTTACGGGACCGGCGCCATCATGGCCGTGCCCGCCCATGACGAGCGTGACTACGCCTTCGCCACCAAGTACGACATCGACATCATCCAGACCATCGGCCCGGCCGACGACCCCCACGGCGTCGACCTGAGCGCCCAGGCCTACACCGGTGACGGTGTGGTCGTGAACTCCGCCCAGGGCGACCTGGACATCAACGGCATGGGCAAGGACGAGGCCAAGGCCACCATGATCGGCTGGCTGGAGGCCAAGGGCGTCGGCCGCGGCGCGGTCACCTACCGCCTGCGCGACTGGCTCTTCTCCCGCCAGCGCTACTGGGGTGAGCCCTTCCCGATCGTGTGGGACGAGGACGGCGGCGTCCACGCTCTGCCCGAGTCGATGCTGCCGGTCGAGCTGCCCGAGGTCACCGACTACTCGCCGCGCTCCTACGACCCCGACGACGCCGACTCCTCCCCGGAGCCGCCGCTGGGCAAGGCCACCGAGTGGGTCGAGGTCGAACTCGACCTGGGCGATGGCCCCCGGACCTACTACCGCGAGACCAATACGATGCCGCAGTGGGCCGGCTCGTGCTGGTACGAGATGCGCTACATCGACCCCACCGACGACAAGGCGCTCGTCGACCCGGCCAACGAGGCCTACTGGATGGGGCCGCGCCCTCAGGCCGGCAACATCTCCGGGGGCACCGACCTGTACGTCGGCGGCGTCGAGCACGCCGTCCTGCACCTGCTTTACGCGCGCTTCTGGCACAAGGTCCTGTTCGACCTGGGCCACGTCTCCTCGTCCGAGCCCTACCACCGCCTCTTCAACCAGGGTTACGTCCAGGCCTACGCCTACACCGATGCTCGCGGCCAGTACGTGCCCGCCGACGAGGTCGAGGAGGTCACCGCCGAGGACGGCACCACCAGCTACCTGTGGCAGGGGCAGCCGGTGCGCCGCGAGTACGGCAAGATGGGCAAGTCCCTGAAGAACATCGTCACCCCCGACGACATGTACGAGGCCTACGGTGCCGACACCTTCCGCGTCTACGAGATGAGCATGGGGCCGCTGGACGCCGACCGCCCGTGGGACACCCGCGCCGTCGCCGGCAGCCAGCGCTTCCTGCAGCGCCTGTGGCGCAACGTCATCGACGAGACCACCGGCGAGCTGACGGTGACCGAGGAGAGCGCCGACGAGGAGACCCGCCGGCTCGTGGCCAAGACGATCGTGGGCGTGCGTGAGGACTACGAGGGGATGCGCCTGAACACGGCCATCGCCAAGCTCATCGTCCTCAACAACCACCTCACCGGGCTCGGGGCGGTCCCGCGCGAGGCCGTCGAGGCCCTCGTCCTCATGACGGCGCCCGTGGCCCCGCACATCGCCGAGGAGATCTGGAAGCGCCTGGGCCACGAGCACTCCCTGGCCCACGAGGACTTCCCGGTCGTGACCGATGAGGCGCTGCTGGCCGCCGAGAAGGTCACCTGCGTCATCCAGGTCAAGGGCAAGGTCCGTGACCGCCTCGAAGTCGACCCCGACATCTCCGAGGCCGAGCTGGAGAAGCTGGCCCTGGAGGCCCCCGGCGTCATCCGCACCCTGGACGGGCGCGGCGTGCGCAAGGTGATCGTGCGTGCCCCCAAGCTGGTGAGCATCGTCCCCGAGTGACCGCGGCGGGCTCCCCGACGGCGCCGCTCACGGCCGCGCCGCGTTAGCCCTGGAACAGCATGAGGGGCTGCACCAACCGAGATGGTTGGTGCAGCCCCTTCGCCTTGCTTGAGCCGGTTCTCAGCGGCGCCTGAGGGTGCCGAAGATGGAGCGCGTGATCTCGCGGGTGATCTGGCGGCCCACCGAGCCGATGGTCTTCTCGACCTCCCGCTGGCGCCGCTCGGCGGCCTTCTCCGCCTCGCGCTGGCGACGCTGGGCCTCCTTGACGGCCTCGCGCTCCAGGCGCTCGGCCTCCTTCTGACGCTGAGCCGCCTGGCGGGCGGCCTCCTTCTCCAGGGCCTTCTGCGCGGCGGCGTCGGCCTTGGCCTGCTCCTTGGCGGCCTGCTCGGCGGCGCGAGCGGCCTCGGCGGCCTCGGCGTCGGCCTGGACCCGCTGGGCCAGCAGCTCGTAGGCGGACTCGTTGTCCACACTCGTGGCGTACTTGGGTTTCAGCGGTGAGGAGGACAGCACCTGACTGACGGTGCCATCCTGGGCCGGCCCCATGACGGCGGCGGGCACGTTGATGACCACCGGGGCCACCGGCGCCGGGCGCCCCTTCTCGTCCAGCACGCTGACGACGGCCTGGCCGGTGCCCAGCGACGTGAGCACCCGGCTGAGGTCCACCGGGCTGACCGGGAAGGTGGAGACCGCCTTCTTGAGGTTGGCGGCGTCGGCCGGGGTGTGGGCGCGCAGCGCGTGCTGCACCCGGCTGCCGAGCTGAGCCAGGACCTCGTCGGGGACGTCCGTGGGCGACTGGGTGATGAAGACGATGCCCACGCCCTTGGAGCGGATGAGCCGCACCGTGCGCACCACGGCCTCCAGGAAGGCCTTCGAGGCGCCGGAGAACAGCAGGTGCGCCTCGTCGAAGAAGAACACCATGGTGGGCTTGTCCGGGTCGCCGACCTCCGGCAGGGTCTCGAAGAGCTCGGCGAGCAGCCACATGAGGAAGGTGGAGAACAGCGTGCCCTGGGACTGGATGTCGGCCAGCTCCAGGGCGGAGATGATGCCGCGCCCATCGGGGGAGACCCGCATGAGGTCACGCACGTCGAGCGCCGGCTCACCGAAGAAGGCCTCACCGCCGGCCGCCTCCAGGGCGGCGATCTCCCGCAGGATGACTCCGGCCGTGGCCGCGGAGACCCCACCGATGGTCTTGAGCTCCTCCTTACCGGCCTCCGTGTTCGTCAGGTAGTCGACGACGGCGCGCAGGTCCTTCAGATCCAGCAGGGCCAGCCCCTGGCTGTCGGCCCAGTGGAAGACCAGCTGGAGGGCGGAGGCCTGCGTGTCGTTCAGGCCCAGGACCCGCGAGAGCAGGATCGGCCCGAACTCGGTGACCGTCGTGCGGATGGGGGTGCCGCTGATGCCGGCGCCGGAGTCCGATCCGCCGAGGTTGAACAGCTCGATGGGGAAGGACTGGCCCTTCCAGTCCTGGCCGGTGGAGGCGATGCGGGAGGCGATCTTGTCGTTGGAGGCTCCGGCCTCGGCCAGGCCGGTCAGGTCCCCCTTGACGTCGGCCAGGAACACCGGGACGCCGGCGGCGGACAGCCCCTCGGCCAGGAGCTGGAGCGTGCGGGTCTTACCGGTTCCGGTCGCCCCGGCCACCAGCGCGTGCCGGTTGAGCAGTCCCAGCGGGATGCCCACCGACAGGTCCTTGACCGCCGCGGGCTCGCCGCCCGAGAGCGTGTCGAGGTAGGTGCCCACCGGCAGGGTGGGGGAGGAGAAGCTGTAGCCGGAACGCACCTGGGCGGTGTAGCCGGTCTCCTCGGCCTCCTGACTGCCCGATGCCTGGTCGGCTGCAGCGGCGGTCTCGGCCTGCGCGGGTGCCGGCTCCTGAACTGGCTCCTGCACTGGTTGCTGGGGCTGCTCGGCGGCCGCAGCCGGTTCGTCGGAGGGGGCGGCGTCGGCCGCCTGAGCGGGGGGCTCGCCGGCCTGCTCCACGGCCGAGGCCGGGGTGGAGGCGATGGCGGCGTCAAGGGCCGCCTGGGCGGCGGCTGCCTTGGCTGCGGCGGCTTCGGCGGCGGCCTGGGCGGCCTCGGCCTTGAGGCGTGCGATCTCAGCGGAATCGGTCATGGAGCCATCGTAAACGCCGAACCTGCCAGTGCGCTGACCTGGGCGTGCCAGTGGAGCCGGCGCCGTTTCTGACCGCGAGAGAGGCAGGAGCCCGGCGAACAAGGTACCCTCGGGCCTCAACGGCGTTGAGATAGTACGTCTGATCCCGCACATGCCCGCCCCAGTGCCGCGAGGTTTACACGCCCCATGCTGCCCCCTGCGTCGTCGTTTCCGAAAGAACCGCCCCTGACGGGCCTGCTGCTGGTGCACCCGGACCACAGGAACAGGTGAACGCTGTGCGGATCGCCTTCTTCATTGACGACTACCTGCCCTCCGTCCACGGCGTGGCCACCTCCACAGCCACCTTCCGTGCCGCCCTGGAGCGCATGGGACACGAGGTCTACGTGGTGGCCCCCAAGGCCGAGGGCTATGAGGAGACCGACGACCACGTCATCCGCCTGTCCTCCTCGCGCTACTACGTCTTCGACAGCCGCGAGGTCGCCACCATCTATCCGGGCCTGGCCCGGCGCTTCGACGCCTACGACTTCGACATCGTCCACAGCCAGACCCAGTTCAGTCTGGGGGTCCTGGCGCACTGGGTGGCCAAGCGCCAGAACATCCCCCACGTCACCACCATCCACACCCTCTACACCGAGCTCATCGACGACTACCCGCTGGCCGTGGTCTCGGGCCTGCTGGCCCTGTCCGTCGCCTTCCCCGTGGCGCTCAAGTCGCAGCCTGTCCTGCCGCGCGTTCACCGGGAGACCATCAAGCACCTCAACAAGCGCGACATGAAGACGGCCCTGTCCCGTCAGGGGTGGCGCCTGACGGCGGCCTTCGCCAACAAGTGCGACGCCTGCCTGTCGCCCTCCCAGCACCTGGCCCGGATCCTCATCGACGACGGCGGACTGACCACCCCCTGCATGGTGCTGCCCAACGGGCTGGACTCCACCCGCTACCGCAGTGCCCGCGCCGCCGACTCACCGATCCCCAAGGCCCCCGGCGAGAAGATCATCATCTGCGTGGCCCGCCTCAGCCCGGAGAAGCGGCAGATGACGCTCGTTGAGGCCATGCCCCACCTGTCCGGCCTGCCGGTCAAGCTGGTGCTCGTGGGCCCGGGCCCATCCCAGGAGGAGCTGGGGCGGCGCGCCGAGGAGCTCGGGGTGGCGGACCGGGTGATCCTGACCGGCACGTGCTCGCCGGAGGAGGTCGCCGTCCTGCTCAAGCAGGCCGACGTCTTCTCCCTGGCCTCCTACCACTTCGACAACCAGCCCATGGTGTTCCTGGAGGCCGCCGCCTGCGGGCTGCCGATCGTCTACTGCGATGAGCGGATGACCGAGTGCCTCACCGAGCGCAACGCCATCCTCACCGACGGCATCGAGGGGGAGGACTTCGCCCGGGTCTTCGCCTCCCTGCTGTCCGACGACGCCCGGCTCGCCGAGCTGTCCGAGGGGGCCCTGGAGGTGGCTCAGCAGTTCGACTCCGAGACGATGACCAGGCGGCTCATCAACCTCTACGAGGACCTCCTGGTCTCGTATCGCTGATGGCCGGCCCTGGAGAGCAGCCGTGGTGCCTTGCCGGTCAGTGCGTGGCTTGCCGATAAGGTATGCGGCATGTCGCTCGCCGTCGTCACCGACTCCGCCGCCTGCCTGACGGAGCCCCTGCTGCGTGAGCGCGCGATCGAGGTGGTGCCGCTGCACGCCATCCCCGCTGACAACGGTGAGCCCGCCACCACCTCACGGCCCAGTGTCCAGGAGCTGGTGGACGCCTACCGGCGCGCGGCCGGCAGGGCCGAAGAGGTCCTGGCCATCCACATCTCCTCGGCCCTGTCCGGCACCATGGACAACGCCCGCATCGCCGCCGCCCAGCTCGAGGCCGAGTACCGGGACCAGCCCAACGGCCCGGGCCCGAGCGCGGGGCGCCGACGCCCGCAGTGGCTGCGCGTGGTCGACTCCGGCACCAGCTCCGGCGCCCTGGGGCTCGCGGTGCTGGCAGCCTCCGGCGCCCACGACGCCCGTCGCGGTGCGGCCCTGGCTCAGGCCAGCACCGCCCGATCCTGCCAGCTCTTCGTCGTCGACGACCTGGGGCGCCTGGCCCGCTCGGGAAGGATCGACCGCACCACGGCCCGCCTGGACGGTGTCCTGGGAATCCGCCCGGTCCTGGCCCTGACCCGCGACGGAATACGGACGCTGGAGACCGTGCGCGGGGCGGCCCGCGCCAGGCGCCACCTCATCGCGCAGGCCGTCCGCGTCGCCGGCGGCACCGCCCTGTCCGGCCCCAGGCACCCCGCCGACCCAGTACGCCTGGTCATTCAAGGCGACGACACCGACAAGCTGGCACTGCTCGAGACCGATCTGCGCCAGGCGATGGAGGAGGCAGGAGCCAAGGTCTCCGAGGTCCTCACCCTCCCGGTCGACGAGGCGACGAGCACCCACGTGGGCCCCGGCGCCCTCGGCATCGCCGTCGCCCCGGACCTGAAGACCCACTGAGCCAGGCCTGACGACGCGGCCCGGTTGCCACAGGCCGCCAGACGCCAGTTCTCTCCACAGGGCAGACGGCCTCACCGTGCGCCCCATGGGCCCGGTCCCTACCGTCGAGGACATGGGAGCCAGACGGAGCGACGCGCACAGGTCCCTGGACGACCTTGTGCGTCTGGCCTGCTCAACCGACCCCGAGGAGCCGGTGCGCCGGCCACGGCGCCTCGCGATCGCGCCCCGGGCGGCGATCATCGCCGGCTCCGCCCTCCTCGTCCTGGCTCTCGCCCTGGCACTGAGAGCCGTGCTGGTCTCCACCGGCGCCGGCGGCCACGCGGCTCCGGCCGCAGCGGCAGGGGCGTCGGCTCCAATGCGGCCCCCACCCACGGGGTCGGCCGCGAGTCCAGGCATGAAACCGGCCCCGGTGCCGACCACGGGACCGGCAGCGGGACCAGGTGGCTTGAGCACGACATCGGGCAGCGTCGTCGTCCACGTCACCGGGGCGGTGAGCAGGCCGGGGGTGGTGACCCTGCCCCCGGGAAGCCGCGTCACCGACGCCATCAACGCCGTCGGAGGCGCCAGTGCGGAGGCCGACACCCAGCAGCTCAACCTCGCCCGGGCCCTGAGTGACGGTGAGCAGATCCGAGTCCCGCGCATCGGCGAGGTCCTGCCCGACCCCGCACCCCAACCCGGTGGGGACGCCGCCTCCGGTGCACGGACCGCCCCGGGGAAGTCCGGGGGTGGCGGCGCATCCGGGACGATCAACATCAACACGGCCTCGGCCTCCGAGCTGGAGAAGCTGCCCGGCATCGGCCCGGCCCTGGCCCAACGGATCGTCGAGTACCGCGACTCCCACGGGCCCTTCGCCAGCGTTGACGCCCTCACCGACGTCCCCGGCATCGGCAAGGCCAAGCTCGAGGGGCTGCGAGAACAGGCCACCGTATGAACGAGGACCACGAAGGCAGTGGTGGGGGCAGTCCCAGTGCCCCGTGGGACGACCCCGCGCTGTATGCGCGCCTGCGCCAGGAGCAGAAGCGCAACCGATACCGAGACGGAGGTCAGCACGCCACCTCCTCCAAGGCCCCCGAGGCCCTCGACCTGCGCCTGCTCGCCCCAGCGCTGGCCTGCTGGGCCGGTGCCGGGTGGGCCGTCGGCCTCCAGGCAGCTGACGCCTGGATGCATGCCCTGCTCCTGGCCTCCGGGTGCACCGCCCTGGCTGCGCCGCTCCTGGTGACTGTCCTGCGCTTCCGGCCACCGCGACACCGGTCCGACCCGCGTCCTGGCGCCCCCGAGCACGACCCCAGGGCCATGGGGACCCTCAGCGCCAGCCTGCTCGTGTGCGCCCTGTGCGCCGCGACGGTCCTGACCATCAGCGCCGCCCACCTGTGGGCCCGCCAGCGCGACCCGCTGACCGCGGCAGTGGCCTCCGGGCAGCCGGTCACCCTCATCGGCACCGTCTCCCAGCAGCCGCGAGTCTCAGCCACCAGCCGCTCCACCCTGGTCATCACCACTCTCGACGTCGAGCAGGTGGACACGCGGGCCTCCACCCTGAGCGCCACCGTCCTGGGCGACACGCAGTGGCTGAGCATGCCCATGGGGACCCGCGTCCGCGTGCGCACGCGCCTGCGACCCACCGAAGCGGGACGTGCCGAGGCGGCCATCATCCCCAAGCGCGCCGGTCTGACCGTCCTTGGCCCACCGAGCGG
>ERZ773021.335-NODE-335-length-23891-cov-372.444_pt1 | contig 23891 bp, 14 predicted proteins | sample MGYA00511668_ERZ773021 | MGnify/ENA primary metagenome ERZ773021 (study PRJEB29015, sample SAMEA2737961) | human oral metagenome | biome: human oral; feature: human-associated habitat; material: dental | place: China | collected 2032 ... | reverse complement strand
CATTCGACGCCGTCGGGGACAGGAATCCGGTCCCCGGACGCGCGGACTGTCCCCGACCGGAGGGGAACGCACCCGTCCGCGTGGAATGTCCCCGGCCAAGGCTTGCGACGGCGGCCAGCAGCAGTGACCTGCGGCGGCAACCGGCGGCAGTGGCCGGCGACGGCAGCAGCAGTGCCAGAGGCCGCACCTACGCCGCAGGCCCGCACCAACGCTGCACGTCCGCGCCAAGGCCGCAGGCCCGCACCGCCACCGCGGAGCCCCTCAGCCCTCCTTCGAGGCCGCCGCCTTACCCGTCGCCGTCTTGGCAGTGGCCGTCTTGGCAGTGGCGGCCTTCTTCGTGGTGGTCTTCTTCGTCGTGGCCTTCTTAGCGGTGGTCTTGCGGGTGGTGCGCTTCTTGGCCGGGCCCTTGGCGCGCTTGTCCGCCAGCAGCTCGAAGGCCCGCTCGGCGCTGATGGTGGCCGGGTCCTCGCTGCGGGGCACGGTGACGTTGGTCTGCCCGTCGGTGATGTAGGGGCCGAAGCGACCGTCCTTGATGACCACCGGCTTCTCAGTGGCCGGGTCCTGCCCCAGCTCGCGCAGCGGCCCGCGGGCGGCCGCCTGTCCTCGACGCCGCTTGGGCTGGGCGAAGATCTCCAGGGCCTGCTCCAGGGTGACGGTGAAGATCTGCTCCTCGGTCTCCAGGGAGCGCGAGTCCGTGCCCTTCTTGAGGTAGGGGCCGTAGCGGCCGTTCTGGGCGGTGATGTCCTCCCCCGACTCCGGGTCCTGCCCGACGACGCGAGGCAGGCTCAGCAGGTCCAGGGCCTGCTCAAGCGTCACGGTGGACAGGTCCATGGAGCGCAGGAGGCTGGCGGTGCGAGGCTTGGGCTTGGCAGCCTTCGCGGTCTTCTTCGCCTTCGCCGATTTTGCCGTCTTCGCAGTCTTGGTCGCCTCCGCCTCGGCCGTCTCCTCGGGCTCGGGCAGGACCTCGGTGACGTAGGGGCCGTAGCGGCCGTCCTTGGCGATGATGACGTGCCCGCTGACCGGGTCGACGCCGAGCTCGCGGCCGTCGTCGGCGGCGCGGGTGAAGAGCTCACGGGCCTTGTCCACGGTCAGCTCGTCGGGGGCGAGGTCGGCCGGCACGTTGGCGCGCTTGCCCTCGGCGTCCTCCAGGTAGGGGCCGTAGCGGCCAACCCTCAGGGTGATGCCCTCGCCGATCTCAATGGAGTTGACGGCGCGGGCGTCGATCTCGCCGAGGTTATCCACCAGGCCCTTGAGCCCCTGGGCGCGCAGCGCGGCGGCCGCGGCCTCGAGCTCACCCGAGGCGTCCTGGGCGGCCTGCTCGGCGCCGGCGCCGCCCTGCCCGTTGTAGAAGCGCCGCAGCCAGGCGACCCGGTCCTCCTCGCCGGCGGCGATCCGGTCCAGGTCGCGCTCCATGGAGGCGGTGAAGTCGTAGTCGACGAGCTCGGCGAAGTTCTCCTCCAGCAGCCGAGTGACGGCGAAGGCGAGCCAGGTCGGCACCAGAGCCTGCCCGCGGTGGTCAACATAGCCGCGGTCGGAGATGGTGGACATGGTGGCCGCGTAGGTTGAGGGACGGCCGATCTCCCGCTCCTCAAGGGCCTTGACCAGGGAAGCCTCGGTGTAGCGCGGCGGCGGCGTGGTCTCGTGACCGGAGGCCTCGGCGTCCAGGGCGGCCAGCTCCTGACCGGAGATCATCGCGGGCAGGCGCACGTCCTTGGAGTCCTTGGCGGCGGCGCCGGCGTCGTCCTGGTAGCGCTCGGCGTCGCGCCCCTCCTCATAGGCGGCCAGGAAGCCCCGGAAGGTGATGACGGTGCCCGACGCCGTCAGGCCGGCCGTGGAGAAGGTGGGGCCGGAGTCGCGCGACTCGCCGGCCACCGGCGTCAGCGGCACCTCGACGGTGACGGTGGCGGTCGAGCCGACGGCGTCTGCCATCTGGGAGGCCACGGTCCGCTTCCAGATGAGCTCGTAGAGGCGGAACTGGGCGCCGCTGAGCTTACCGGAGACCTGGGCCGGGGTACGGAAGTGGTCACCGGCGGGGCGGATCGCCTCGTGGGCCTCCTGGGCGCCCTTGGACTTGGAGGCGTAGACGCGGGGGCGCTCGGGGACGTACTCGGCCCCGTAGAGCTCGGCCACCTGCGAGCGGGCCGCGGCCACGGCCTGACCGGACAGGACCGTGGAGTCGGTACGCATGTAGGTGATAAAGCCGTTCTCGTAGAGGCCCTGCGCCACGCGCATGGTCTCGCGCGGGTTCATGCGCAGCTTGCGGGAGGCCTCCTGCTGGAGGGTGGAGGTGGTGAAGGGGGCGGCCGGGCGGCGCTTGTAGGGCTTGTCCTCCACGCCGACCACGCGCGGCTCTCCCCGGCCGATGGCCTCGGCCACGGCGGTGGCCCCCACCTGGTGGAGGTGGACGGCGGAGGCCTTGAGCGCGGCGGGGCGCAGCTGACCGTCGTCGTTGAAGTCGCGGCCGGTGGCCACGCGCCGCCCGTCGAGGGTGACGAGCCGGGCGGTGAAGGAGTCTTCCTGGCGGGCGGTGACGTCCACGGGGGACAGGACGGTGGAGAAGGTGGCCTCCACCCCCCAGTAGGAGGCGGAGCGGAAGGCCATGCGCTCACGCTCGCGCTCGACGACGAGGCGAGTGGCCACTGACTGCACGCGCCCGGCGGACAGGCCGGCGCGGACCTTGCGCCACAGGACCGGGCTGACCTCGTAGCCCACGAGGCGGTCCAGGATGCGGCGGGTCTCCTGGGCGTCGACGAGGTGGATGTCCAGCTCGCGGGTGTTGTCCAGGGCCCGGGTGACGGCCTCGCGGGTGATCTCGGTGAAGACCATGCGGCGTACCGGCACCTTGGGCTTGAGGACCTGCTGGAGGTGCCAGGCGATGGCCTCGCCCTCGCGGTCGTCATCGGTGGCCAGGTAGAGCTCGTCGGCCTCCTTGAGGGCCTTCTTGAGCTGGGCGACCGTCTTCTTCTTGTCTGGGTTGACGACGTAGTAGGGCGTGAAGGCGTCCTCGACGTCGACCGCGAACTTCCCGTAGGGGCCCTTCTTCATGGTGGCGGGCAGCTCGGAGGGCTGCGGCAGGTCGCGGATGTGCCCCACGGAGGCCTCGACGTCGAACTCCGGACCCAGGTAGCCGGCGATGGAGCGCACCTTGTTGGGGGACTCCACGATGACGAGCTTGGTGGACACGTAAAGCCTTCCTCACGGGTGGTGCGCGGCTGGCCGCGGCTGGCGGGTCTGCGGGCGGTTGTCGCCGGGCCCCAGAGATCACCGCGGGATCGTGACGATCCGGGCGATCCGAGGCTCCGACGAAGGGGGACGGTGGGGAGTCGGCGCGTGCCGGCTCCCAGCCGACTGTAACGCACCACCCACCTTTTCCAACCAGGCCGTGTCCGGAAGAACGACTTTCGTCTCAGATGAGCTCGGCCAAGGCGCTGCGCACAGCCGCCAGGCGCTGAGCGGCGACGTTCTCGTCGTAGGGCAGGTGCAGCCCGCGGCACTCGGCGGCCAGCTCGGCCAGGGAGCGGACCTCGGGGAAGCCTCGGGAGGTGAGCTGGGCGACCTCGTCGATGATCGGCGAGCCCGAGGAGCCGGCCCCGCCGCCGCGCAGGTCCACCCACTGCCCCAGGCGCCGGGCCGCGCGGTCCAGGCTGGAGGTCACGGTGCGCAGGGCGTCGTTGAGCTGGGCGACCTGGGTGCTCACGGCCTGCAGCACCGGCCCCAGACCGCGGAAGCCGGACTCCAGCGCCTCGCACAGGTCCGTCAGGGAGTGCACGGCGTCCACCTCAGTGCCATCGAGGATGGACTGGGCGAAGCGTCCCACCATGAGGGTGAGCAGGCGCATGAGAGCCACGGAGAAGCGCAGCTCGGTGACCGACTGGTGCAGGACCTTGAGCCGCGATGGCAGTGCGTTCAGCTCGGCGCCCGCGACGCCGGTGAGCTCGGCGATGCGCTCGCTGAGCATGAGCACCTTGGTCTGGGCGCTGTCGCCGACGTCGTGGGAGACCAGCTGGCCGATGCGCCCCACCCGCGCCTCCACCGCCCGGGCCGAGTCGTGGGTGGCCTCCATGGTGGTGATGAGCCGCAGGTACTCATCGAGCTCGTAGACCAGGGCGTCGGTGTCCTTCTCCATGGCGGCCACCGCGTTGAGGATCCGGGCCACGGCCCCCAGCCCCTCGGGGGCTGCCGCCGGGACGCGCACCCCGGCGGTGACCAGGGCGGCCACCTCACGCGGCAGGGTCACCAAGGTCATGTCATGCAGAGAGGGGAAGCCCAGGGCCGCCAGCTCCGCGGCCAGCTCACGGCCGCCGAACTCGCCGAGCTGGTGACGTGAGGCGCCCCGGGCCTGAAGGTCGCGCTCCTTGGCGCGCACCCGGCGGTAGGTCTCCTCGACCCGATCCCTGGTCGCCCCGTCCATCGGCTTGATCCGCACCGACAGGTACCCCTGGCGCAACGGCACGATGGTGGCGAAGACCCGGTAGTCCAGGCCGTCCACGGCACGGTTGGTGATGTAGCCGCAGGCCGGGCGCCGGGTCTGTAGATCGTCCCAGAGGCGGAACAGACCCGCCGGCATGTCCAGGTGACGAATGATGTTGTGCGGAGCCCCGATGAGACGCTCACGCGAGTAACGCGACAGCGTATCGAACGTCCGGTTCGTGTTCTGGATAACGCCTTTGAGATCCGTGGTGGAAAAGAAAATGTCCTGCGGATCGAACAAACGCTCGTAACCGACCTGCGACTCCATGGTGCTTTCCTTCAGGGTGAATAATTCGCGGGAGCACCTCGCCGGAGGACTATTCCTTCAGTTCCTCACACAGTGCCGGGAAGAAGGTAATGAAACGTACGTGCCCGCGGAAGACAATTTATGACATTGTCACCAATAAGGTGGGACCTATCTTGTAGATTATCGACAATTACTCCCCCAGGTGGCTCAAGGTCTCGCGAACCGTTGCCACCCGCTGACGGATGACGGGTTCGTCCAAAGTCACAACGACACCGCGGGCCTTGGCAGCCAGCTCGGCCAGCGAGGCCGTCTCCGGGAAGCCCTGCTCGCCCACGGCGACGGCCTCACTCAGGACCGCCTCGGCGTCGACACCCTCGACGAGCGCCTGGGTCCCCTCGTCCTGAAGAGCGCGGATCCAGCGCTGGAAGGGCCGCTTGACGCGGTCGAGGTTGCTGACCACGGAACGAAGGTCGCCCTCCAGACGCTCGGCCAGGTTCGCCGCCTCCTGGCAGGAGGGCACGAGCTCCTCCAGATCGGAGAGCATCGCCTCGGCGAGGTCGCCGATGGCGTCGCCGGACTCCCCCTCCTGGCCGTCCAGGACGGCGGCGGCGAAGATGCCGGCCATGAGGGTGTGCAGACGCATCATCGAGCTGCGGAAGCGCACCTCGGAGGCCGCTTCATAGAGCGCCACGAGGGAGGAGTTGAGCTGACCCAGCACCTCAACGGCCTGAGCCCCGCGCTCCTTGACGCGCTCGGAGACGGTGGGCACCGAGGACTCGGCGTCGGGACTGGTCACCTCCTCCATGAGGGAGCCCACACGGTCGGCCCGGTCAATGACCGAGCGCACCCCTCCGGCCCAGGAGCCCAGGCCGTTGATGAGCTCCTGGTACTCGCCGAGCTGGTAGATGAGCTCGTCGGTGTCCCGCTCGATGGCGGCGACGGCCTGCAGGACGGCGGACATGGGGTTGTCCGACTCGGCGCGCGGCGGCACCCGCACGCCCTCGACGACCAGCAGGGCCAGCTCGCGCGGCAGGGCGGCCCGGGCGAAGTTGTGCAGGTCGTGGTACTGAAGCTTCGCCAGCTCCTCGGTCAGCAGCGCTGCCCCGTGCTCGGCGACCTCCCGGCGTCCGTGGCCCTCCTCGGCGTAGGCGCGCTCGGCAGCCCGCACGCGGGCGTAGATCTCCTTGACGGGAGTGAACATGGCGTGGTTGGTCGGGCGCACGCGCACGGACAGGTAGCCGTCGGCCAGCGGAGCGATCGTGGCGAAGACCCAGTAGTCCAGCCCATCCTTGGCCCGGTTGACCACGTAGACGCAGGAGGAGCGGCCCTGTCCGAGCTCGTCCCACATGAGCTTGAAGGCGCCGGCGGGCATGTCATCGTGCCGGATGATGTTGTGCGGAGAGCCGACGAGCTCCTCGGAACTGTAACGGGACAGCGAATCAAAGAACCGGTTGGTCCGGCGAATGACACCCTTGGTATCCGTCGTTGAGAAGAACAGGTCCTCGGCACCGAAGCGGCGCTCGTTGCCATCGACGTATTCCATGTCTCTCCTGCTGTTGCTGTCTGAGGGATGTATGAGGGAAATGAGGTCGACGTCGGTTCACCGACGGCGACGCGCTGGATGAGCGACGACAGAGATACACTTGGCCGCTCTCTCGGGGGCTACGTTACGAAGTAACGTTCCGGTGCACGCGAATGTGGAGATCAACAACCAAGACGCATACCCGCTTAAGCATGTCACAGCGTTCGAGTCGCCGCGTCTCCGTTCGGTCTCAGATCGGTAACACAGTCGAGACACAGGTTGCGCTGTGGTCGAGCACAGCGCCTTCCTGTTGAATAGATGACGTGACTAACGCCCTCACCGAGAACCTCACCCGTGCCGACGGCTCCCCCTTACGCGTCCTGGTCGTCGACGACGAGCAGATGCTCGCCGACCTGCTCGCCTCCGCCCTGCGTTACGAGGGATGGGAGGTCACCACTGCCGGAACCGGAATTGCAGCCGTGCGCTCCGCCCAGGAGATCGATCCCGACGTCATCGTCCTGGACATCATGCTGCCCGACTTCGACGGCCTGGAGGTCATGCGCCGAGTGCGCGGCCACCGCCCGAACGTGCCAGTCCTGTTCCTGACGGCCAAGGACGCCGTCGAGGACCGCGTGGCCGGGCTGACCGCAGGCGGCGACGACTACGTCACCAAGCCCTTCTCCCTGGAGGAGGTCGTGGCCCGGCTGCGCGCCCTGCTGCGCCGCTCCGGGGCCAGCGAGGAGAAGCCGGCCTCCATCCTGGAGGTCGGGGACCTGCGCATGGACGAGGACTCCCACGAGGTCTGGCGGGGCGAGGACGAGATCCAGCTGACCGCCACCGAGTTCGAGCTGCTGCGCTACCTCATGCGCAACCCCCGCCGGGTCCTGTCCAAGCCGCAGATCCTGGACCGGGTGTGGAACTACGACTTCGGCGGGCAGGCCAATATCGTCGAGCTCTACATCTCCTACCTGCGCCGCAAGATCGACAAGGGCCGCGAGCCCATGATCCACACGATGCGCGGCGTCGGATACGTCCTCAAGCCGGCCGCCGGCACCGATGAGCGCAGCTGAGCGCCCGCGGATGTCCCAGCAGCCGGAACGGACCGGGCGGCGGATGAGCCTGCGCTCATGGCGGCCCGGCTCACTGCTCACACCTCCTCGTAGTCTGCGCACCCGGCTGGTGGTCGGGGTGCTCGGGCTGGTCCTGGTCATGGCGGCGGTCATGAGCGCCTTCTCCACCGTCAGCCTGCGCCACACGCTCATGGCACGCACGGACAGCCAGCTGATGGCGGCCGCCCAGCGCGCCGCCGACAAGCGCCACGACCTGACCCAGGAGGCCAGGAAGGCCTCCGATGAGGCGGCCCAGGAGGACACGAAGAACCAGGGCGACCAGCCCGACGCGGCCGGTGGCGACGACGGGGCCGACGGAGGCCCCGGCAAGCACGGAGTCCCTCCCGGCCTGGACGCCGCCGGGCAGTCGACCGGCACGCTGACGCTCATCACCGCCCAGACCTCGTCCTCCGACAACGAGGCCAGTGAGACAGCCGCCTATATCGACAAGAACGGCCACTACGCGTCCATCTCCAAGGAGGACTGCCGGCTGCTGCTGTCCCAGGCCACGGAGGACCACCCCATCACCGTGGACCTGCACCACCTGGGCAGCTACCGGGTGGTGGCCACGCGCGACGAGGCCTCGGGCAGCACGGTCATCACCGGGCTCTCCCTGGAGGGGGACAAGGGGCTCATCCGCACCCAGCTGCTCATCGAGCTGGCGGTGGCCCTGGTGGGCGCCCTCGTGGTGGCCCTGGCCGGGCGGACCATGGTGCGTTCCTCGCTGGCGCCCCTGGAGCGGGTCGCCCGCACCGCGCACCGCGTGGCCTCCCAGCCGCTGGAGCGCGGCGAGGTGAGCATCGAGGACCGCGTGGACCAGGCGGACCTGGACTCCTCAGCGGAGGTCGGTCAGGTCGGCGGCGCCCTTAACACGCTGCTGGGGCACGTGGAGTCCGCCCTGACCGCGCGCCAGCGCTCGGAGACGCAGGTGCGCCAGTTCGTGGCCGACGCCTCTCACGAGCTGCGCACGCCGCTGGCCTCGATCCGCGGCTACACCGAGCTCATCCGCCGAGAGGGGGCCGACGCCGACCTGCCGGAGGAGGCCACCTACGCCCTGGAGCGCGTGCACTCCGAGTCGGTGCGAATGACGGCGCTCGTCGAGGACCTGCTGCTGCTGGCCCGCCTGGACGCCGGGCGCGAGCTGCGCCGAGAGGAGGTGGACCTGGTCGGCCTCCTGGTGGACACGGTGGCCGACGCCCGCGCGGCCGGCCCCGACCACGAGTGGCAGCTGGATCTGGCCGTCCTGGAGCCGCCGGCCGACGCCACGCCGGAGGAGGCCGAGGACTTCCTGCCCGAGCCTCCGCTGGTCATCGGCGATGAGGCCCGCCTGCGCCAGGTCGTCGTCAACCTCCTGGCCAACGCCCGGGTGCACACGCCGGCCGGCAGCCACGTGACCACGACGCTGGCCCGCGAGGGGGACACGCTCATCGTGCGCATCCACGACGACGGCCCGGGGATCGCCCCCGAGGTGCGCGACCGCCTCTTTGAGCGCTTCGCCCGGGGGGACTCCTCACGTGAGCGGCGCACCGGCTCCACGGGTCTGGGCATGTCGATCGCTCTGGCCATCGTCCAGTCCCACGGCGGGAGCATCGACGTCGACTCCTCCACCGCGCCCGAGGACCACGGCACCACCTTCAGCGTCAGGCTCCCGGCCGCCGTCGTCGAGGAGTAGGGGCAGGACACTGCACGAGGGTCGGGATCCACTGACCAAGGGTTGTGCGTACTGCACGAAGGCCCCACCTACCTCCAGTACCCCCAACCCTCGTTCAGTAGCACCCCACCCTCGTGGAGTGAGCGGCGAACCCCCCTCAGTGGGCTCGTCGCCGACGGCGCCGGGTAGGCGTCAGTCGCGGTGGCGGGCCTTGTGCTTGCGGCGGGTGCGGCCCCAGTCGGTCAGCGAGACGAGCGCGGACATGGCCAGGCAGGTGACGCCGACGACGGCCACCGACCCGGTGGCGTAAGCGCCGAAGAGCTGCCAGCGCGTCTCCGGGCCGTCCAGGTGCCACCACACCCAGGCCCCCAGGCCGAGCGCCCCCAGGGTGCACACGATGCCGGCGGCCGCCATGAGAACGTTGCCGACGAGCTGGTGCCACAGGCGCGGCCCGGCTGCCGTCACCGGGATCGTCCCCACGGTGGTCAGCCCGGGCACCTCACCGGAGCTCTCCTCCCCGGTCCCCTCGCGCAGGGACCAGGGGGCGCGCCAGGCCCCACCGGCCACGGCGAGGGCGCCCCAGGCCACGGGCACGAAGATCCCGGCCAGGACGTCGGAGGGGCGGTGCCACTGGCACACGAGGGTGGAGTAGCCCATGGCGATGGTGAACAGTCCCCCGGCCCAGGCCGCCAGCGGCCGCCAGCGCCGCCCGGACAGCAGGATGAGGGCGACCGCGGCCGAGGCCGCCATGGTGGTGTGCCCCGAGGGGAGGGTGTTGGCGTTGTCCCAGCGCTCGGTGATGTTGAAGTCGGGCCGCCACAGGAACTGGTACTTGAGGATCTGGGTGGTCAGGTTGGCCCCGACCACGGCGACGACGGCCCACACCGCGCGCCGGTGGCTGCGCCGCAGCAGACCGATGACGAGGATCGTCACCACCAGGACGACGGCCGCCGGCATGGACACCACCGACAGGAGCCTGCGGGCGTGGGCGCTCACGTAGTGCGAGCCGATCTCCGAGCCCTCCAGGGCCATGGCGTCGAGGGTCTGGCCGGTGTGGGTGAACACGAACAGCCCCCACAGGCCCAGCGTCGCCGCCAGGCAGGACAGCGCCAGCAGACCCCCGCGCAGGCGCAGCTGTCCCAGGGAGCGGGAGGTCTGCGACTGGAAGGAGGCCACCGGCCGATCGTAGGTTCTTGAACGCACCAACCAATAGGAAGTCAGCAGCGATTCCTGTGCGGGACTGCTCACGACTCACGTGCCTTCAGGTCGCTGAAGGGGTCCTCCCCCTGGCCGCCTGCGGCCGGGGTGATCGGCCCGTAGGGGGAGGCCGTCCTGGGGGCCGGCTGCTCGACGGGAGCGGCGTCGCGGGCCTCAGCGGCTTCGGGGACGCCGGCCTCCGCGGCACCCGATGGGCTGATGATCTCAAGCTCACTGGTCTCGTCGGTGAACTGCGTATCGGCCCCGGCGGCCCCGGCGGCGCCGACGACGTCCTGCAGGGGGCGTCCGGGCCAGCGCTCCGGCGCGCCGACGTCGTCGGCCGCATCATCACCGCGGCCCTCGCTGAGGGCATCACTGCGGTCGTCACTGCGGCCTGCCTCGCGGGCGGCTGAGCCTTCGACGGCCTGCCGGCCGGCACCCCGGGAGCGGCGACGACGCGTCCACCACAGGCGCACGAGGATTCCGACGACGACGGCCAGGATGATGACGACGGCCACGATGATGGCCTTCATCCAGGTCTGCATGGGGGCGGGCAGGGCCTTGGCCTCTTCGGCCGCGGCGGCCGTGGGGTCCATGGGGACGCGCTCGCCGGTGACCAGGAGGCGGTGGGAGTTGACGCCGTAGGGCGTGCAGGTGATGAGGGTGACCAGGTCGCGTCCGGGAACCTTGCGCAGGGAGTCGGTCTCCTCGGGCTTGACGACGGTGATGTCGTTGACCTCGTACTTGAGGGTCTGCCCCAGGGAGGAGACGTAGAAGACGTCGCCCTTCTTGAGCTGGTTGAGGTTGTCGAACATGGTCGCGGTGGACAGCCCGGTGTGGCCGGTGAGGACTGCGTGGGTGGAGGGGCCGCCGATCGGCAGGCTCGTGCCGAACAGGTGCCCGACGCCTTCCGTCAGGGTGCGGCTGTCGGTGCCGTGATAGATGGGCAGGCTCACGTGGATGGAGGGGATGACGATCCGGGCCATGACCGGGTCGATGTCCATCTCGTGGAGGTAGGCCTGGTACTGGGGGGTGTCGGGGCGCTGCGACTCGAGCCAGGGGTCGAGGATCGGCGCGCTCTCCAGGTTGTTGTTGTAGGTCTCGGCGGAGACGCGCTCCTTGGCGATGGTCTCCGGTCCGGCCGAGTTCACGGTGGCGGTGTACATCTTGGCCAGGCGCTGCTGCTCGTCGTTGTTGTGCTGGGTCGCCATGACCGGGTACAGGAGGACGGCGACGCCGACCAGGACCAGGACCAGCGGCAGCCAGGTCAGGAAGCGCTCACGCAGGATCTTGCGGCGGGCCGCCTTCTTCGGGTCGGTCGCCGGGGAGGCGGGGCCGTCCGGGCCGGGCTGCGGGGCCGCGGAGTCGGGCTCCCTCTGGGCCTGGCTGGTGCGGGACTGGGAGATGCGGTCGCGAAGTGATGGGAGTAGCGCTGTCACGGAGAACCGTGCCTTCCTGCGTCGGGTTGTCTGCGGAGCTCGCTGCGAAAGACGGGTGGGGATCAGTTGTGGCTTTAACGATTGGCAGGGAGGATCCCTGCGACGCCCTTGTGGGGGAGACGGGTTCTCCCGCCTCCCCCACAAGGAAGCAGTCAGCGTGATGACGGCCGGCTGGGGCCGGTCACCTCAGTGGCTGCCAGCGGCTGTCAGTGCTTGGCAACGTGACGGCGCTTGTTGGCGTAGGCGACCACCGCGCCACCGGCCACCAGCAGGGCGCCGGCAACGGTCAGGAAGATGACGCCGTTGGCACCGGTCAGCGGCAGGCGGAAGCCCGCGTTCTTCGGGATGTCGGTGACGGTGACCTCGGTCGCAGCCTTCTTCTCGGCCTTCTCAGCCAGGACCCGGAAGGGGAGCGGGTCGGCCTGGAGGCTGTAGCCCTCGGGGGCCTTGGTCTCCACGAGGCAGTAGTAGTCCTCGTCGGTCAGCTGGTCCTTCTTCGCGCCGTTGACGTAGTCGTTGGCGCGCAGGTAGTTGATCTCCACGGTGCCCTGGCCGGCGGTGGTGAAGGTCTTCTCCCCACCGATGGTCAGCGGGTCGACGGTCTGGGTGCTGGGGTCGGAGTCACGCAGCGTGGCACCGCTGGCGGTCTTGGTGCACTCGTAGACCTGGAACTGGGCGCCGTTGTACTTGGTCTTGTCGGCCAGCTGGTCCGTACCGGTCTTGGTAAGAACCACCTTGCCGTACTTGGAGAGCACGGGGGTGGTGGGAATGCCGGGGATGTCCGTGGTGGTGCCGGGGTTGTTCGGGTCCCAGGTGAAGTTGGGGCTGTCGTTGGGGATGAGGCCCGCGGTGTTGGACAGGTCACCCTCGAGGTTGACGGCGGCGTCGAACTTGGCGGTCAGGGTCACCTGGAGCTTGGTCTCGCCGTTGCCGTTGTAGCGCGCCTCGGAGGCCTTGCGGCGACCCTCCTCGGTGAGCTGGATGGTGGCCCAGTTGTGGTCCTTACCCTCGGCAGTGATGAGGGTGTAGTCGGTGGTGTCCGCCAGGGTCACCTCGTTCTGACCGACGATCTTGACGACCGGGGTCAGAGCGTCCTTCTTGATGCGCTTGTCAAGGCGGTCAACGACCTCGTAGCGCTTGATGCGCGCACCGCCGGGGTAGTCCACCTTCGGGATGGAGGTGGTGATGGTATAGGTGATGTCGCGCCCGGAGCCGGGGGCCGGCTTGTCCGTCACCTGCTTGTCCACACCGGAGAGGGTGTTCTTGGGGTAGACGTGGACGTTGTAGTTCCACTTGGCGGTGTCCTGCGGGTTGGTCATCGGCAGGGTGACGACGAAGTCTTCGGCCGGGATGACCTTGTCGGGGGTGCGCGTCTCGCTGACGAGGTAGGCACCGACCTCGGTCTGGGCGTCGGTGAAGGAGGCCAGACCGTTGGCACCGGTGGTGATCTTCTGGACGGTGGTGCTCTTGAGGGCACCGGCCTTGACCACGTCACCCTTGAGGTCCGCGAGGGTCTTCCAGCCGTCGTAGGTCGTCAGGTCCACGTTCAGCTTGGTGATGGTGAACTCGACGTCGGAGACGGGCTTGCACTCGGCCTGGGGGTCCTCGTTACCGGTCCCCTCCTTGACGCCGTTGGTGTCGGTCTGCTCGCACTTGTGGACGGTCAGCGTGGTGGCCGCGTCGGGGTCGATGGTGGAGCCGTTCGGGTCAGCGGGTGCCGCCGCGCCGGTCGGGGCGACGAGCGCGCCGGCGGCGAGCGTCATCGCAGCGGCGAGGCCGAGGCCCCGGCGCGTGTTGAGGGAGTGCATTGCTGTTCTCTCCTGTGTTGTTGGGATGAATGAGGGATAGAAGGGGTGACCCGCGCGCGACGGAGCGGAGTCGTGGGTTCTTCTCGCGATCAGGCGGAGCGCCCGAACGAGGAAGTCTTTCGTTGCCGCAGCGCCAGCAGGCCGGCGCCGGTGATGGCCGCGATTCCGACGGCGATGTTCATGCCGATTCCGCGTCCACCGGACAGCGGCAGGGTGCCGATCTGGAGGTCTCGGACGGTGATGGTGTCGTCGGACTTGCTGGCACCGCTGCGCGAGACCGTCAGGGCCGAGCCGCCGGGAGTGGCGGTGATGAGCTCGATGCCCGTGTCGGTCACCTTGAAGCGGGCCGGCTTGGCCATGAGCTGGTGCCCGGCGGGAGCCTTGGTCTCCACCAGCCAGTACTCGCGGTTGATGGCCAGTCCCGTGGTGGTGAAGGTTCCGGTTCCCTTGCCACCGGTGAAGGTCACACCGTTGGTGAGGGGCTTGGCACCCGGGGTGGAGGGGTCCATCGGGTAGATGTCGAAGGCCGCGTCGTCCAGGGGGCCCTGGCTGCCGGTCTTGACGATCGACAGGATGCGCTTGCCGGCATTGGGCGAGACGTTGGCGCAGGCCACGTCGTGGTCGGGCCGGGTGTCGGAGTCCTTGCCCGTCTGAGGCACGACCTTGTTGTAGAGGCCATGGCCGGGAACGAGGCGCCCCTTGTCCGTGGTGCAGGACAGCAGCTCATCGCGGTATCCGGTGACCGACGGGTCGATCTTCACCGTGAAGGTGACGGTGTAGCGGATCGTCAGGCCCGAGTAGAGGGTCTCGTTGTCGGACAGGCGGTAGGAGCCGTCGGCCTGGGCGTTGACCGTCCGGGTCGGTCCCATCTCGCGCTGCACCTTGACCAGGGTCGGGTTGAGCCCGGGGGCGAAGGAGGGCTTGTCGTTGATGGGTCCGGTGGACACCGACAGCGATCCCTCGTTGACCACGCTCACGGTGTAGACGACGTCGAAGGTCGAGCCGTTGCCGGGCTGGGTGGTGACCTCCTTGGAGAACTTCAGCTTGCCGTCGGTGGAGAGGCAACCGTGGTTGTTCCCGTCACCGTCGGTGTCACCTTCCATGGCGATGGTGTTGACCAGGCCGGAGGGCTTGCCGTCGGCGCGCTGGTGACCGCACTGGAAGTCGGACTCGTTGTAGCCCGGGGTGTTCTCACGGACCGTGAAGGTCATCTGCATCGTGAAGGTGCGGCTGCCTCCGTCGGCCCCGGCCCGGGGAGCGGCAGCGAGGCGCTCGCCGGTTCCGCCCTTGATGAGGGTGATCGAGCCGTTGAGGGTTCCGTTGGCAGGGTTAATGGCGGGCAGGGTGACGCCCTGGGCGTCGACTCCCTTCTCCAGGACCTTGATCCGACTCAGGCGGGTGCCGGTGGGCATCTGCGGGGTGTCGGTGAGGTCGGCGGCCACCGGGCTGGCGACCAGGGAGGTGTTGGTGACCGTCACCGTGTAGCTGGAGGTGAAGGTGCCATCACTGTTGCGGACCACGTCGAGCGGGCTCTTGGAGGCCTTGAACTGGGGGTTGGCGGGCAGGGTGCCGCAGGCCGCGGCCTCCTTGGGCTGCCCGTCGCCCTTGGTGGTCACTGAGGCCTTGTTGTAGATGGCCTTGCCCTGACCGACGGCGCCGGGGGTGCAGGTTCCCTGGATGCCGGGCAGTCCGGCGTCGGGTCCGGAGACGTTGAGCACCACCGTGTAGGTGTGCTTCTGGCCCGCGGGCAGGGAGATGCCGGTCTTGACGTAGGGCACTCCGGCCTGAGGCGTCTCGGTGCCGTTGATGGCGCCACCTGAGATGCTGACCTTGTGGACGGTGACCCCGGTGGGGACCTGCCAGGCGTCGTTGAGGTCGTAGGTGAGGCCCGCCCTGGCGGAGGGGTTGGTCACCGTGATGGTGTAGGTCTGGTCGAAGGTGGTGCGACCGTTGACCTTCTCGGTGCTCTTGGTGACCTTGCTGAAGGTCTTGTCGATACCGGCGTGCGGGACGACGGAGTTGACGACCTTGACCCGCACGGCTCCCTGCGTGGAGTCGGGCACGGTGAAGGTGACACCGCCTGCGTTGCCGTTGGTCGGGGCCACGGCGGTGGAGGCGAGTTCCCTCTCCTGGTTGCCCGGGTTGGTGACCACCTTGAAGGCGGCCGGGTCCTTCCAGCTGACGCTTCCGCCGGCGGCGGTTCCGGGCTGCTTGAGTCCCCTGGCGTCACGAGCATCCTCGGTGACGGTGCAGGTGGCACCCACGCGCTGGGCGGGCAGGTTCGCGGCATTGCCCTGGGCGTCCACGGTGATCTTGCCGGTGGAGGAGCCCTTGCCGTCGGGACCCGGGGTGCAGGTGTAGCTCAGGGAGTAGGAGCCGGCCGTGGCGGCGTCGGAGGCGCCCTCAACGCTCTTGACCGCGCTTACGGGGGTCTGCTGAGGCTTCTGGTGCACGACGCAGGTGACGTTCTTGCCCTCCCCCAGCACGAACTTGTTGTCCGCGCTGACGGGCACGTTACTGCCGTCGTCGTTGGTGCAGACCCAGGGGCCGTTCTGCGAGTAGCCCTCGGGGCCGTTGCCCGCGGACAGGCCGTAGGTGCCGCCGGCGGTGTAGACCTTGCTGACGGCGGGCGTGCCGCTGGCACCGGTGATGGTCTTCTGCCCGAAGAGCCCATCGGTGGCGGGCTTGGCGGTCAAGGTCCACTGCTCGGGCCTGGCGCTGCCGCCGTCGACGATGTTGACGAGGGTGACACGCCCACGGCCGACAACGTACTCGTTGTGCCAGACGCACTTGACGGCGACCTCGTCCTGGCGCTCGGCCAGCTGGGTCTCATCGAGGCGGATGGTGCGCTGCTCGAGGTTCACGGAGTCGGACTTGTCCAGGCGGGTGGTTCCGTCACGGCGCAGCAGCGGGGCACTGCCGTTCCCCACCGTGCAGCTGACGTCGCGCAGGAACCAGCCGGTGGACCAGACGTCACCGGTCCTGCGGTCAACGGAGGCCTGCGGAGTGGTGCCCGCCTCCTGAACCGTGGCGGCGTCGTTGGGAGCCAGCAGGGTGTAGCTCTTGGGGTCGACGTCCTCAGCGTTCCAGGAGGGGGTCAGGGACTTGGGGGTCCCCCAGGTCCTTGCGCCGAAGGTTCCTTCCGGTGAGGCGTTGATGTAGTTGAAGGTGGGGATCGTCAACGATCCTTGAACCGATGAGTCCGCCTTGACGTCCTTGGCGAAGGTCACCGGGCGCTCCTGCTCGATGGAGCCGTAGAGGCAGCCGTAGGAGACGGCCCGCTCACGGGTGATGAAGCGCTCCTCCAGGTTGGAGGTCTCTGCCTTCTCCAGGTCAGGTCGGCACTCCTGGTTGTTTCCGTTGTTGACGAATCCCCACAGCTTGAGCTTGTACTTGATGCCGGTGTTGGGGTCCGTCCAAGCGGTGTCGGAGCGGTCAGACTTGATGTCGAGGATGTCGTCGGCGCAGCTGTGTCCGATCTTGTCGGTGAAGTCCTGGGTCATGACACCGTTGAACCAGACCAGGGAGCCGTTCTGGTACATGTAGGTGTAGGTGGACCCGTCGTAGTAGCCGACTCTCCCGTACTGGTCGTAGGCGTACTGCGTCCTGACCGTCTGATTTTCAGTGCCGTAGTCGCCGATGATGAGCTTGCCGTTCGAGTCGAGCTTGCCGGTGCACGTGTTGATCGTGTCGAACTCACTCCACGGGAAGTCGGCCTGAATCGTCTGAGCGGTGTTGATGTTGAAACTGCCGTAGTAGGTGGTGCCCTTACCCTGGGAGGGGTTGGTCACGGAGCTGTTGTCGGAGTAGATCGGGCTGTTGACGTGGCGCATCCGTCCCACGAGAAAGACGTTTCCGGCCTTGACGCTCGTGGTGTTGGAGGGCTGGAAACCCAGCGAGGTCTGCACATCCCCCGGCTCACCTTGGTAGGAGGTGGGGCAGGCACCCTCATCCACCTTGCGCCCATAGCCGACCGCCGCGTACTGACCGGAGCTGCCGCGAACATAGTCAGTCCAGTAGTTATTGGACCCCGGCGAGTAGCGGGTGCAGGCACGCGAGTAGGCCCACTCCCACGGGTAGGAGTTGTAGCCGTACCCGTTCACCGTGTCGTACACACGATCAACAGTGTCAATGGTGCGCACATAGGAGATCTGCACCGAGGTGTCCCCCAGGGGAATGGTGAGGTCACCGGTGGAGGCATCCGCGGGAGGCGCCGTCCACGGCAGCGACACCATGGTCACCAGGACGACCGCAAGAGAACCGACCACCGCACAGAATCTGCGCAGTAGTCCTTCACGCCCGCACTGCGGGCGACGTGATGACTGGGACATGCCGATGGATTCCGATCATGAGGGATGGGTGCGCGGGGAGCGCACGACAACTATGACTGCCGAGGAATGTAGGTCATCCGACCTCTTCCTCAACACCTCAGAATCGGCTCACGGGGCAACAATCGCGCATCATTGCACACCGCAGACACTTTCCCTTGAAATGACGCGGAACAGCGCGGGTTTCAGTTGTATCTCATTGATGACGGAGGCGTCACGACAATAGAGGAAAGACAACAACAAACCGGCGAATATCTCAGAACGGATTCATACCCACCGGACGTTCGCCGTCATCCGTTTCCCTCACAGCCCCATTCAGCCCATTGTCACTTTCCTGGGTGCAGGAATCCCGTGGTCAGGAGATGACGGGTCGCCTCGACCATCTCCGCGCGCAGTGCGGCCGCATCGGCAGCGTTCAGCTCACTGAGGGCGGCGACCGCGGAGGCGACCTGCCCGACGCTCAGCTCGCCGTCGGCCACCCCGGCCAGGGCGGCCACCGCCGTGGAGGCCTGCAGGGTGCGTCCCAGCCCTCCGCCCTGACGCAGCAGGATGACCGTGGGCTCGGCGGCACCCGGAATGAGGTGACGCTCCTCGGTGACGTCGGGGGCCAGGAGCGGGCGGAGGTCGGCGACGGCGGCGTCGTCGAGGCCGGCGAGGCGCTCGCGCACCTCCAGCACCTCGGCAACGTGGGGGCCCAGGACCCCCTGACCGGAGGTGGTCACCTCCTCCAGGAGGCGCCAGGGCTCGCGGGGGCGGCGGGGACGGTGGACGATGAGGTAGCCGAAGCCGACGCCCCGCACGTCGCGGACCTCGAAGTCGTCGATCCACGCCTCCAGGGCGGCGTCGAAGGCCTCCGGGTCGCGCTCGGGGGTCAGGCCGCCGTCGCGCAGCCACATGGTGGCGTACTCCACCGGGTCCTGGAGCTCGCGCTCAAGGATCCAGGCGTCGAGCCCCTCGGGGAGCCAGGCGGCCACGGCGTCGCGCCATGAGCCAGCGCCACGGTGCTCCCAGTTGCCGAGCATGACGGCGCTCGCCCCGGGCTCGAGGTGCTCGCCGAGCCCGGCGACGAGCCCCGGCAGGATGGGGCCGCCGGCGTCGCGGTACTCCATGAGGGGCAGGCCGGCCTCGCGCACCGCGGGCGGGGTGAGGACGAAGGGCGGGTTGGAGGCGATGAGGTCGAAGCGGCGACCGGCCACCGGCTCCAGGAGGGAGCCGCGCAGGAGCTCCAGGCGGCCGGTGCCGGTACCGGAGCCGGATTCGGAGGCGGCGTCGGCCTCTGAGTCGAGGTCGGAGCCGGGGGCGACGTCGAGAGCGCCCGGGGCGCCGGTGATGCTCACGCCGGCCAGGGCCGCGTTGAAGGCGGTGAAGGCCAGGGCGCGCGCGGAGATGTCGGTGGCCACCACGTGCTCGGCGTGACGCAGCAGGTAGAGGGTCTGGATGCCGCAGCCGCAGCCCAGGTCCAGGGCGGTGCCCACCCGCGTGCGCGGAGTCAGGCCCGCCAGGGTGAGGCCGGCGCCGCCGACGCCCAGGACGTGATCGGGGGCCAGGGCCCGGCCGGTGACGAGCTCGCCCAGGTCGGAGGCCACCCACCAGCGGACCTCGCCTGCGTCGTCGACGGCCTCGTGGGGGCGCAGGTCGACCAGGGCACGGACGCACCCGGACTCGTCGGGCCCATTGACCAGGCCGACGGCGGCGGCGCCCGCCGCTGTCGTGCGGGGCAGGGCGGCGTCGAGGGCGGTGGCGGGGACCGGCTCACCGAGCATGAACAGGGCGGTCAGGACGGCCACGGGCGAGGGGGCGGACCCGGCAGCCAGGGCGGCGCGCACGGCTCGCAGGGCGGGCAGGCGGATCTCGCGGCGCAGAGCGGCGTCGGCGACCTCGCCCAGGAGGGCGGCCACCGCCTCCACGCCCCAGCCGGAGTCGGCCAGGTCCGCCCGCAGGCTCGCCGCCTGCTCGGGCGTGGCCGCCGGAGGCGGGAAGGAGGAGGACTCAGAGGCGGACCGGGCGCTCGCGGGGCTCATGGAACCGACCGTAACGCGGGGCGCCACTCATCTTTGGCGCCCCGCCGCGCGGGAGGGCGCCGGGGTGCCCAGGGCTCCCCGCCGGCTCACAGGAGGCGGGCGGCGAGCTCGGCGTACTGGCGGTTCTTGATCTCGACGTCGTCGATGTAGCTGATGAGCATGACCTCCTCGGTACCGTGGTTCTCGGCGAAGGAGGACAGGGCCTGGGCGACCTCGTCGTAGGTGCCCACAATGATGGCGGTGTCGCGCTCGAGGTAGCGCTCGACCTCGGCGCGGTAGGCGGCGTCGAGGGTGGCCGGGTCGCGGAAGCGCATGGGGCGGCCGGTACGCAGGCTGAATCGGGCGTCGGCGGCCACGAGGGCCTGCTCGCGGGCCTCCTCGCGGGTGGCGGCGGCGCTGACGCACAGGGCGGAGAGGGTCTGGCCACCGTGGATGGATCCGCGCCCGGGACCCTCGGGGAGGTGGGCGCGGTAGTGGTTCATGATCTCGACCTGCTGACGACCGGTGAAGAACTGGGCGTAGGCGTAGTTGAGGTCGTGGACGCCGGCCCAGGCGGCCGACTGGCCCGAGGAGCCCAGGAGCCAGACCTCCGGCATCTGGGCCGGGAGGGGGCGGACCTCGACAGAGGCGTAGGGGTGGGTGGCCGGCAGGTCGTCGCGCAGGAGGGCGACCGTCTCCTCGATGAGGGCGTTGATGGCGTCGGGGTCGATGACGCGGCCCTGGTTGAGGGCTGCGGCCGCGCGCATGTCCCCGCCGGGAGCGCGGCCCAGGCCCATGTCGACGCGGCCGGGGTGGAGGGTGGCCAGGGTGGCGAAGCGCTCGGCCATCTGGAGCGAGCCGTAGTGCATGGCCATGACGCCGCCCGAGCCCACCCGGATGCGGTCGGTGGCGTCCAGGATGTGCATCATGAGCAGGTCAGGCGCCGAGGACAGGAAGGAGCCGGTGTTGTGGTGTTCGGCCAGCCAGAGGCGGTGGTAGCCGGACTCCTCCAGGCCGCGCCCCAGGTGGACGAGATCCCCCAGGGTCTGGCGAACGTCTCCTCCCTCGAAGAGAGGGACCTGCTCGAGGACGCTGATCCGGCTGAGACGAGGACTCATGGCTTCTCCTGACCTGGTTGCGCGGGGATGCGGCGACAGTGGGACAACACCGCGGGGCGGCAACTCATTCCGACCGAGCGGGCCGGAACGGGCCGGGCTCCGGCCGGGCCACCGCGGCGTGTCACCGCGGCAGGTCACCACACCGCCACCAAATAAGGTGAACCTTCTTAAAAATAGGAAACGGTTTAGTTGCGCCTATGAGGCTGGCGCCTTACGGTTGGACCGACGGAGCCGCCCCGCACCGGCCCCACCCGGGCCGGTGCAGGCCAGCCCAGGCCCGCACCAACTCGCACCGCGATTCGCATCATTCAGGAGGCACCCATGGCCGTTCTCACCATCGGAGACCAGTTCCCCGCCTACGAGCTCACCGCCGTCGTCCCCGGCAACCTCAAGGAGGTTGAGGCCAGCAAGCCCGAGGACTACTTCACCACCGTCTCCTCCCAGGTCCCCGCCGGCACCTGGCGCGTCGTCTTCTTCTGGCCCAAGGACTTCACCTTCGTGTGCCCCACCGAGATCGCCGCCTTCGGCGACCTCTACCAGGACTTCAAGGACCGCGACTGCGAGGTCGTGGGCGTCTCGGTGGACAACGAGTACACCCACTACGCCTGGCGCCGCAGCCACGACAAGCTCCAGGACCTGCCCTTCCCCATGGCCAGCGACCTGAACCGCGAGCTCACCGAGGCCCTGGGCATCAAGCGCCCCACCGGTGAGGCCGACCGCGCCACCTTCATCATCGACCCCCACAACGTCATCCAGTCGGTCTCCGTGACCGCCGACTCCGTGGGCCGCAACACCGAGGAGGTCCTGCGCCAGCTCGACGCCCTCCAGTCCGACGAGCTGTGCGCCTGCAACTGGCAGGCCGGCGCCGCCACCATCGACGCCCTGGGCCAGATGGGCTGACGGGCCACCGCCCCGTCCCCTGACCTCACCATCTGAACGACGACGAAACGAGAACACATGAGCATCGACAACCTGCGCTCCGCCCTGCCCGACTGGGCCAAGGACCTCTCCCTGAACCTGTCCACTCTGTCCCGCTCCTCCTCGCTGACCGAGCAGCAGCAGTGGGGCACCTTCGTGGCCGCGGCCGCCGCGACCCGCAACGAGTCCGTGCTGGTCCAGGTCATGGAGGACGCCCGCACCCACCTGTCCGAGGAGGCCATCAGCGCCGCCCTGGGCGCCGCCTCCATCATGGCGATGAACAACGTCGCCTACCGCACCCGCCACTTCCTGGGCTCGGCCTACGAGAACGAGCGCATGGGCCTGCGCATGAACATCATCGGCACCTCCGGTGGCGTGGAGAAGGTCGACTTCGAGCTGTGGAGCCTGGCCGTGTCCACCATCAACGGCTGCGAGAAGTGCGTGACGGCCCACGAGGCCACGGTGCGTGGCGAGGGCCTGAGCACCGAGCAGGTCTGGGAGGCCGTGCGCATCGCCGCCACCCTGACCGGTGTGGCCCAGGCGGTCGGCGTCGTCGAGACCCTCGACTGACCCGATCACCACGATTCAGACGGCGGCCGCCGGCTCCCCCTCAGGGGGACCGGCGGCCGCCGTGTTACCTGCGTATCTACGCTGTATCTGCGCCCTGTATCGACGCCTCGTATCTGCGCCTCGGTGCCGCTCAGCTGCGGGGGTCGGCGTCGATGGCGCCCTGGGTGTCGTTGAAGATCAGGTTGGAGATCTCGACCTGGACCTTCTCCACCTGGGGAACGTCGTGCAGGAGGAGCGGGTCATCGGCGGAGGTCTGCAGGGCCAGCGTGCCGCAGCCGAAGAAACGGTCGGCGACGTCCTTGTCCAGCTGGATGTCGGAGATCCGGGTCAGGGGCAGGTCGTGGCCGACACGGCTGATGATGCCGGAGCGGGTGATGATGCGCTTGGTGGTGATCGTGTAGGTGTGCATGTACCACTGCAGCCACGGCAGGAGCAGCAGGGGGACGCTCACGACGAGGATCACCACCCAGATCGCCACGATGCCCCAGGGCTGCCAGGTGGTGGGGGCCATGACCGAGGCGACGACGCCGACCACGAGCAGGAGGATCTCGACGACGAACCGCCACAGGAGGACCTTGATGTGGGTGTGCATGTGCCGCACCACGACCTCGTCGCGGCTCAGCAGCTTCTTCGACAGTGCCATGCTCCCATCGTGCCAGGCCGCCGGGGTCCGCGCACCCACGAGGGCAGGAGTACCCGCTTGAGCGTGCCTCGGACGGGGTGCCTTCACCCGCTGAGCATGCTCATGCCGACCGAGGCGACGACCGGCGCGATCCCCAGGATGACGAAGGCCGGCAGGTGGCAGGCGCCCAGCGGTAGGACCAGACGCACCGCCAGGCGCTCGGCGGCCTCCTCGTCGCGGGCGTGCCTCCCCGCACGCAGGCTCACCGCCGTCGCCTCCAGGAGGGCGACCGGTGAGGCCCCGTCCTCCCAGCCGGGGCGCAGGCAGGACTCCAGGCGGGATCGCCGCGCTCTCCACTGCTCGTCCTCGGGCGCCTGCCAGGCCTCCACCCACGGGGCACCCAGCAGCAGGGCCCGTCCCACAATGCCGGCCCCCTCCTCCTCCAGGGCCTCACCTAAGGCGGTCAGTACCCCGGGCACTGAGGCCCCGGCGCTCAGGGCCGCGGCGGCCAGGTCCAGGACCAGGGCCTCGTCAACGACCTCGCCCTCGGCCGTCGCGGCGCGGATGAGGCGCCTGGTCACCAGGTGCCCCACGACCATGAGCCCGATGCCCAGCGCCCCCACGGCGCTGCCGAGGCCACCGTCTAGCAGCAGGGAGGCGGGGTCAGCACCCACGAGCATCCCCAGCCCCAGGCCGACCACGGGCAGACAGGCCAGGAGCCGGGCGGTGCTGCGGGGGCCGGCCAGGGCGGCCCGGCGGGAGGCCTCAGCGCGACCGGACTCGGCCACTCCGCCGGCCACGGTCTGGAGGATGTCGGCCAGGGGCGCCCCCAGGGCGGTCGACAGGCGGCAGGAGGCGACGGCACCCGGCACCCCGGCGGCGGTGGCCCGCC
>ERZ773021.330-NODE-330-length-24086-cov-26.8757_pt1 | contig 24086 bp, 23 predicted proteins | sample MGYA00511668_ERZ773021 | MGnify/ENA primary metagenome ERZ773021 (study PRJEB29015, sample SAMEA2737961) | human oral metagenome | biome: human oral; feature: human-associated habitat; material: dental | place: China | collected 2032 ... | reverse complement strand
TGAACGAACTTACCGCCCCAAATGCCCGCCCAAGCAACACCCGACAGGCAGAACAACAATAAAATCAAAGAAACCCAAGTGCCGAATGCGCCGTGCATGCTACGCCACCACGATCGTCCTTTGCCCGTTTGCGGCACAAGCATGGATTTCAGGCTGCGCTGTTTCGCCCACCAAAGATAAATCCCCGTAATCATCATCAGGATAGTCAGCGATGCGGCGGTTTCTATCAGATAATCGCCCGCCGTGCCGAGCATCATATCGCCGTGGATTCCGTCCATCGTGTGATACCAGCCCTCATTGCGCGGCATGGAACTGACGACTTTCGCCGTGTAAGGATCGACGGCGACCATGGTCGCTTTGTCGTCGTTGTTCACGCGGAACACGGCAACCATATCGTCGGCGCGCGGCGCGATATATTGCACCACCGAAGCGGTTTCAGGGTTCACAGACTGCCGCGCCGCTTCCGCCTGCGCCGACAAAGGCTGCACCTGCGCCTGCGGGGTAACGTGTATGCGCTCGCCCTCTTTACCGGTGATGTTGGCGAATAGAAGCATGCCCAGACCTGTGATGGCAAGCAGGGTCAGGAAGGGTGCGACCAATAACCCGAAATAAAAATGCCACCGCCACACGGTCAGATAGCGGCGGTTGGCCTGTTGGTCGGGATGGGGAGTAGGTTTGGTTGTGTCCATAAATTCTCTCTTTTGTTTTGAGTGGATGGAGATAAAGCGCCAAGTTCCTGCCTTGCATTCTTATAGTGGATTAACTTTAAACCAGTACGGCGTTGCCTCGCCTTAGCTCAAAGAGAACGATTCTCTAAGGTGCTGAAGCACCAAGTGAATCGGTTCCGTACTATCTGTACTGTCTGCGGCTTCGTCGCCTTGTCCTGATTTAAAGTTAATCCACTATATTCCAATCCACCGAGAAAAATAGCAATCGAAAAGACGCATCGCCGCCATTTTTCTCATAACGGTCTTAACTTGGATATTGGCAGATTCAGAATCAGATTGAACCTGACAACAATAATAGACCAAATGAACTAATACTTTATAAGTATAATCAATTTTTCGGATATTAACAATTTTTGAAAATAAAGCCGTAGTGAAGACAATACCTCAGAAAGAGACCATCGAGAAGAAAAATAGTTTGAAATAAAGACAAGCTTATAACGGACTTTCACACAGCAAAAATCATCTCCAAGCATCAAGTCCGCTCAAAAACACGCCAAATTTCCATCCATATCCAATAAATACCGCCAGGCCCGTTTTATGACAAAGGTCGTCTGAATAAACTATACTTTCAGACGACCCCTATTCATCACGGAGCTTATCCATGTCCATCCGTCTGACCACGCTGTCTTTAATAGTTGCCGTCGCAGCCTGCACGCCCACCGTTTCCCCATCGGCAGAAACCTCGCCGACCGTCACCAAATCCGCCATCGATACCGCCTACTGGACCGAACAGCCCTATTGCAGCGGCCGCTATCAATTACGCCTGCCGTCCAAACGCCGTCATGGCAGTACGCACCTTGATTACAACGGCTGGAGCGTGATGGTCATGTTTAACGACTGGAAAAGAAACGTAAGCACCATCAATGAGAATAAACAATATGGTTATGATGGAACCGATATTGTCGTCGATACCCGCACCCTGATTCCGAATCGGGCGATGATGCAGGTAACGCGTAGGGATTTTGAATGGGAGCATATTATCCGAGATCGCGGTATGCCCTACGAAGCCGATTTATATTTCAAGCTGGATAATGATGATGCTTATATTGTGCGTAGTTATTTCCGCATTCCTTCTGATCATGGCAAAGCCCCTGCCAACTGGAAAACCCAAGAAAAAGAAGCAATAAACACCATGGAGAAAAAATTCCGCCAAGAAATCCTCAATGGGTTGAAAACCAGACAGGAATTTGAAGTGCCAAATAAACACGGCATTTGTCTGATAGGCGGTTTTATCGCGGACGACGGCAAAAAACCGTTTGAAGTCCATAGCACCGTCGAATTTGCCAAACAACACGATATGAGTCTGGAAATCATGCACGGCGACGTGTTGAAAGCAGGCGAACCGACGTTGCTGCAACGTAAGGTAAATCTGGGGAAAGGCGCAATGGTTAAAGCGCTAACCCGCACCATCCGCCAAGGCAAACGCACCATCAACGGTATGTCGGGCGAGGAAAAATTGGTGAAATGGGGCGGTAACAAATATATGTTCTTTTGGGAACGCGACGGCGGCGACCCGCGCATCATGATGCAGTTCGGTGCGGAGAAAAAAGACGGAACGAAGCGCAGCGAAGCCGAAGTCCTTGCGATTTGGGATACGGTTTTGCCGACTTTGAAGCCTGTGAAGCAATAGCAATGAAAAGGTCGTCTGAAAACGCAGCTTCCATGGTATTAAACCTTGAACATAGCTTTCAGACGACCTTTCCTCACACTTTTCTCTCGATAGCCTTTCATCCTTCCAAACAACACAAGACCGCAAGACAAAATTTTCAGACGACCTCCACCCATAATCATTGCCATTCGGACTGGAAAATATCCAACCCGCCCTTCCCTCGCAAACGGCAAAACTATTCCACAAACCGCATGATGCCAAGCAGCCGGCAAACGAAAGGTCGTCTGAAAACCTGAAACAAGATTTTTCAGACGACCTTTTGATTTGGACTTGGTTATAGTGGATTAACTTTAAACCAGTACGGCGTTGCCTCGCCTTAGCTCAAAGAGAACGATTCTCTAAGGTGCTGAAGCACCAAGTGAATCGGTTCCGTACTATCTGTACTGTCTGCGGCTTCATCGCCTTGTCCTGATTTAAATTTAATCCACTATAGAATGTTCTCCCCTATTTAAACTTATCCCAGCAAATTTTTCATATTTTCCAGTCAATCCAAAAATAAAAAGCACGGTAATCAACCGTGCTTTTTGCAAAGCAAATCTGCTTATTTGTTTTTGTGCGAACGAAGATAATCCAAGGTCTTGAGTTGGGCAATCGCTGCGGCCAAGGCTTTGTGTGCTTCAGCCAGCGATTTATCGTCTTTGGCTTGAGAAATACCGGTTTCCGCCGCTTTCTTGGCAGCTTCCGCGCGCTCCCGATCCATCTCGGAACTGCGTACGGCAACATCCGCCAACACAGTAAGTTGGTTGGGCTGCACTTCCAGCACTCCGCCGGAAACGGCAACAAGCACTTCTTCGGCTTCGCCCGGCACGGTCAAACGCAATGCACCGGGACGTACCAAACTCATAATCGGCTCGTGTCGCGGATAAATACCGAGCTCACCTTGAACAGTCGGAACCACTACAAAACTGGCTTCGCCTGAATAGATGTTCTGCTCGCTACTTACCACTTCAACTCGCATGATGCTCATGCCGACCTCCTTAGTTTAAGGTTTTCGCTTTCTCGACCGCTTCTTCGATACCGCCTACCATGTAGAAAGCTTGCTCAGGCAGATGGTCGTATTCACCGCTCAAGATAGCTTTAAAGCCGGCAATGGTGTCACGCAGCGATACATATTTGCCGGGAGAGCCGGTAAATACTTCGGCAACGTGGAACGGTTGCGACAGGAAGCGTTGAATCTTACGCGCACGCATCACGGTCAGTTTATCTTCGTCTGACAATTCGTCCATACCCAGAATGGCAATAATATCGCGCAATTCTTTGTATTTTTGCAGGGTAGATTGTACGCCGCGGGCTACATCATAGTGTTCTTGACCCAATACCATCGGATCCAGTTGGCGCGAAGTGGAATCGAGCGGGTCAACTGCGGGGTAAATACCCAAAGAGGCGATATCACGGCTCAATACGACAGTGGCGTCCAAGTGGGCAAATGTCGTTGCAGGAGACGGGTCAGTCAAGTCATCCGCAGGTACATATACGGCTTGGATAGAAGTAATGGAGCCTGTTTGGGTAGAGGTAATACGCTCTTGCAAACGACCCATTTCTTCAGCCAATGTTGGTTGGTAACCTACTGCTGAAGGCATACGGCCCAACAATGCGGATACTTCGGTACCGGCCAGGGTGTAACGGTAGATATTGTCCACGAAGAACAATACGTCACGGCCTTTGCCGCTTTCGTCTTTTTCATCACGGAAGTATTCGGCCATTGTCAAACCGGTCAAGGCTACACGCAGACGGTTACCCGGAGGTTCGTTCATCTGACCGTAAACCATCGCCACTTTGTCCAATACGTTGGAATCTTTCATCTCGTGGTAGAAGTCATTACCTTCACGGGTACGCTCACCCACACCTGCGAACACGGACAAACCGCTATGCGCTTTGGCGATGTTGTTAATTAATTCCATCATGTTGACGGTTTTGCCTACACCGGCACCACCGAACAGACCTACTTTACCGCCTTTGGCAAACGGACACAGCAAGTCAATCACTTTAATGCCGGTTTCCAGCAGCTCAGTAGTCGCAGACAGTTCATCAAATTTCGGAGCTGTCTGATGGATGGCACGGTGTTTGTCGGTATCAATCGGACCTGCTTCATCAACAGGCGTACCCAATACATCGACAATACGTCCCAAAGTACCTTTACCTACCGGTACTGTAATCGGCGCACCTGTATTGCTTACAGTCATGCCGCGTTTCAAACCATCCGAACTACCCATTGCAATAGTACGAACTACGCCGTCACCCAGAAGCTGTTGCACTTCCAAAGTCAGGCCGTTTGCATCCAATTTCAGGGCGTCGTAAACACGCGGAATGGCATCACGCGGAAACTCCACGTCAACTACCGCACCAATAATTTGTACGATTTTGCCTTGGCTCATTATCGTATCCTAATTTCCTGTTCAGGTTTCAGACGACATTAAACTGCCGCTGCACCTGCTACAATTTCTGACAATTCCGTGGTAATCGCAGCTTGACGCGATTTGTTATATACCAAACGCAACTCTTTAATGGCATTGCCTGCATTGTCGGTGGCTGCTTTCATTGCCACCATACGCGCAGCTTGCTCAGATGCCATATTGTCACTCAATGCTTGGTAAACCACAGACTCTAAATAGCGGCGAACCAGATATTCCAACACTGCGACAGGACTTGGCTCATAACGGTATTCCCAACTGAATGAAGAATAACTCTCCTCGTCTTCTATCACATTTTCGCCGATAGGCAGCAGAACCTCCAATCGTGGTTCTTGACGCATGGTATTCACAAAACACGAATATACTAAATGTATTTTATCTAACTCATGCTTCTCGTAACGTTGGAAGATTTCAGTCAATGGACCAAGCAGCAATTCCATTTTTGGGGTATCACCCAAATTAATCGCACTGGCAATAACGTTCAAACCGATATTTTGACAAGCTGCCAAACCTTTACTACCTAAACAGACGACATCAACTTCAATGCCTTGTTCTTGGTATTCTTGGACTTGCGCTAAGAATTTCTTCAAAACATTCGCGTTCAAACCACCGCAAAGACCTTTATCAGAGGTGATTAAAATGAAACCTACCCGACGTGTTTCACGATGAGGTGCCAATAATTTAATACCGTGATCTTCATGAGTTCGCGCCAAATGACTCATAACTGTCCGCACTTTTTCGGCATACGGACGCGCCAAGCGCATCCGTTCCTGAGTCTTCCGCATTTTAGAGGTTGACACCATCTGCATCGCTTTAGTGATCTTTTGGGTATTTTGAACACTACGGATCTTGGTGAGAATCTCTTTTCCGACTGCCATTTCAGACTCCTTTCATTTCAGCTCTTAGGCTTGGTAAGCATAAGAAGATTTGAAAGAATTCATGGCTTCGGTCAATGCTTTTTCACTTTCATCGGACATCGCACCTGATGCGTTGATTGCTTCTAAAACACCAGGATGCTGAGTGCGTACAAAGCTCAAAAATTCCGCTTCGAAAGCCAATGCCTTGGATACCGGTACATCTTCGTAAGAACCATTATTAATGGCCCACAAGGTCAAAGCCATTTCAGCTGTATCCAAAGTGCTGAATTGTTTTTGCTTCATCAATTCAGTAACCACTTCACCGTGTTGCAGCTGTTTGCGTGTAGCTTCATCCAAATCGGAAGCAAATTGCGAGAAGGCTGCCAACTCACGATATTGGGCAAGTGCCAAACGGATACCGCCACCCAGTTTTTTAATTACTTTGGTTTGCGCAGCACCACCTACGCGCGATACCGAAATACCGGCATTAATCGCAGGACGGATACCGGCGTTAAACAAGTCAGTTTCCAAGAAAATCTGACCGTCGGTAATCGAAATCACGTTTGTCGGTACGAATGCAGAGACGTCGCCGGCTTGCGTTTCAATAATCGGCAATGCAGTCAGAGAGCCTGTTTTGCCCTTCACTTCGCCATTAGTCAGTTTTTCAACCTCGTGCTCATTTACACGGGCAGCACGCTCCAACAAGCGGGAGTGAAGATAGAAAACGTCGCCAGGATATGCTTCACGACCGGGAGGACGGCGCAGCAACAGGGAAATTTGACGGTAAGCAACAGCTTGTTTGGACAAGTCATCATATACAATCAATGCGTCTTCACCGCGGTCGCGGAAAAACTCGCCCATCGTACAACCTGCATAAGGTGCGATATATTGCAAAGCCGCAGCTTCAGAAGCAGTCGCCGCAACCACAATAGTGTGCTCCATTGCGCCATGCTCTTCCAATTTGCGTACTACGTTGGCAATAGAAGATGCTTTTTGACCGATTGCAACATAAATACAGATAACGCCCGTACCTTTTTGGTTGACAATAGCATCCAATGCTACGGCTGTTTTACCTGTTTGACGGTCACCAATGATCAGCTCACGTTGACCGCGACCAATCGGAACCATTGAGTCAATGGCCTTCAGACCGGTTTGCATAGGTTGGTCAACTGATTTACGGGCAATTACACCCGGTGCAATTTTTTCGATTGGCGCTGTGGAAGATGTGTTGATCGGACCTTTGCCATCAATCGGGCGACCCAGCGCATCTACAACGCGACCAACCAACTCACGGCCGACAGGTACTTCCAAAATACGACCGGTACAAGTAACTGTGTCGCCTTCTTTAATATGTTCGTATTCACCCAACACTACGGCGCCGACGGAGTCGCGCTCCAAGTTCATCGCCAAACCGAAAGTGTTACCCGGGAATTCGAGCATCTCACCTTGCATTGCGTCTGACAAGCCATGAATACGAACAATACCGTCTGTTACAGAAATAACCGTACCACGGGTACGTACTTCTGTATTTCCAGACAGATTTTCAATTTTAGCTTTAATCAAATCGCTAATTTCAGCAGGATTAAGCTGCATGAAAACTCTCCTAATTTGTCATAGTCGCATACAGGGCATTCAATTTACCCCGCACCGACAAATCCAAGACCTGGTCACCCACTTCAACTTTGACACCGCCAATTAATTCAGGCGCGACTTCAGTTGTAATCTGCAACTTACTGTCAAAGCGTTTTTTCAATATTTCAGCCAACTCAGCCAATTGATCTTCAGTCAATGGATAAGCACTGTAAATCACAGCGGACTTAGTATGATTGAATGACAAGGTTAAAGCTTGATATTGAGCATAGACTTCAGGCAATACAGGCAAACGTTTTTGCTCTGCCAGAACAGTAATGAAATTCTTCAATTCATCACTTTTTAATTCAACGAGTTCGGCAAGTACATTTACCTTTTCAGAAGTATTGATTTCAGGTTGCTCAAGAAAAGAAATTACTTTCTGATTTTGAACAACCGCGGCTAATTCTTCCAGTCCGCCCAACCAAGACTCAATTTGGTTTTTTTCCTGCGCCAGATTAAACAATGCTTTCGCATAAGGTCTGGCAATCGTTGCGAACTCAGCCATAAGATTACAGCTCCTGTTTTAAAGCACTGAGCAGCTGCGCATGTTTTGAAGTATCTACTTCACTGCGCAAAATAGACTCTGCACCTTTAACCGCCAATGCAGCAACTTGTTCACGCAAAACTTCGCGTGCACGATTCATTTCTTGCTGGGCATCAGCTTTAGCTTGTGCTGTAATCCGCACTGCCTCGACAGTAGCTTGCTCTTTCGCTTCTTCTACGATTTTGGCGGCACGTTTTTCGGCGTTTGCTACCATTTCGGAAACTTGGTTACGCCCTTCAGCCAAGAGTTCTGCAACTTTCTTCTCTGCCTGTTCAAAATCGCTCTTACCGCGCTCGGCAGCAGCCAAGCCTTCGGCAATTTTTGCGGCACGCTCATCCAATGCTTTTGCGATTGGCGGCCACACGAATTTCATGGTAAACCAAACCAAACCGAAAAAGACGATGATTTGAGCGAATAAGGTTGCATTAATATTCACGTTAGTTAACCTTCGTACTAGTGTTAATCAAACAGACCGAAGTCTGTACCTAGACGGATCACGCCGTTTGATTATGCACCAAATGGTTTAACGAAGGCGAACAACAGTGCAATAGCCACACCAATCAGGAATGCGGCATCAATCAGACCAGCAATCAGGAACAATTTAGTTTGCAGCGGACCAATCAATTCAGGTTGACGAGCAGAAGACTCCAGATATTTGGAACCGACCATTGCGATACCGATAGAGGCACCCAATGCACCCAATGCTACGATCAAACCACATGCAATTGCTACCAAACCCATTTTTTACTCCTTGAGAAAACAAAGAAAGTTAATGAAAAACTACCTAATAAATTAATGTGCATCATGAGCTTGTCCGATATAGACAAACGCCAAGGCCATAAAGATAAATGCCTGCAGGGTAATCACCAAGATATGGAAAATCGCCCATGCCAATCCGGCAAGGATGTGGAAACCAAACAGAATCGGATCCAACACTTCAACGCTTCCAGATGTCGCCCAAGCGCCACCCAGCAAAGCAATCAGAAGGAACACCAGCTCGCCGGCATACATGTTACCGAACAACCGCATACCGTGAGAAACTGTTTTAGAGAGGAATTCAACCAGATTCAAAAGGAAGTTGGCGGGAGCAAGTTTGGCGCCGAACGGAGCGCTGAACAACTCATGAATCCAACCACGGATACCTTTGATTTTGATATTGTAATAAATACAAATCACCAAGACACCGATAGCCAACGCTAATGTGGTATTCAAATCTGCGGTCGGTACAATACGCAACAATGCATGATGGTTACCGGTAATAATGTTTTGCCACAGCCACGGGAACAAATCAACCGGCAGCATATCCATGGCATTCATCAGGAAAATCCATACAAACAGCGTCAAACCTAACGGGGCAATGGCTTTTCGAGATTGCTCGTTGTGAATAATGCTTTTACACATATCATCCACAAACTCAAACAGAATCTCAACGGCAGCCTGAAAACGCCCGGGCACACCCGCCGTCGCCTTTCTAGCCCCACGCAAAAGTAGGAAACTTCCGATTACACCCAACAATACAGAGAAAAATATTGCATCAATATTAATAAAAGAAAAATCAGCAATATTATCCAAGCCTTGTCCTTTAGCGACATCGGAAAGACTGGTCAAACTTTGCAAGTGGTGCGTGATGTAATCAGTAGCAGTAATTTTGTCACCTGCCATAATGCTTCACTCTCAACAATACTAAAAAAACCAAATGGCTGACACCGAGCAATCCGAACAAGAACGGAAAGAATATCAAAGACTGATGCCAAACTGCGAATACGGCAAGCATCATTACCAGCGACAGCACTACTTTTAAAACTTCCCCAATAATGAACGCTTTACCATGATACAAAGGGTTACACTTGGAAAGTTTTAAAAGTAAAACTGCGAAAGCGGAGGGAATAAGATAGGAAAACCCGCCTGCGACAGCAGACCAAAATCCTGCCAAACCTGAAAATGCGGCGCTAATCAGCGCAACCGCTGTCAAAACCAGAATTTGTAAGATGAGAATCTGCTTCATAAAAACGGGAAATCCCGACAGTAATGCGAGGCTAAATATAATCAAGAAGCCTATGAACGTCAAGCAATATGTTAATCTTTGTGAGTTCATATCCAACTTTGCCTTAACGTAAGGCAAAGAGTTCGCATTATATCACGCATTACATACAATTACAGACATTAGATTGCAGAATTTTCAATATTTTCATCTTAATTCTAAAAGCAGGTCGTCTGAACGTTTCAGACGACCTTCACCATCAGGCTTTATGAGGGTTTCTGTTTTATTTCGTTTAAAATAAAACGATATAAATCAGGCAAGTCTTTGGCAGATTTTCTTTTCGCAGAATATTCTGTGATTCAGGACATAACCCACGTTAATACCATCGCCATTCAACAACTGCCCTTCCCTCTTTTTTCAGACGACCCCACCTTCAAACGTCGTCCGAAACCCGTTTCCACTCCAACGCCAAATCATACAAGGCTTTTTTGCCTTCGCCGGTAATTTTGGCGGCAAGTTCGGCGGCCTGCTTGGTAGGCAGTTCGGCAGCGAGGATTTTCATAACGTTTTGGGCGGCATCGGGCAAGGTATCGTGTTTTTCACGGGGCGCAGGATGGAGGATGAGCACCATTTCGCCGCGCGCCTGATTGCCGTCGTTTTTCAGGGTCGTCTGAATTTCAGTAACCGTGCCGCTGAGGAAGGTTTCGAAGGTTTTGGTGATTTCTCGAGCGAGGGTCAGGCTGCGTTCGGGGAAGAGGGCCGCCATGTCGGCAAGGGTGGCTTCGATGCGGTGCGGAGTTTCAAACATTACAACAGGAAAATCAGCCTGCGCCCATTTGGCAAGCAGCTTCTGCCGTTCGCCGGATTTCGGCGGTAGGAAACCGTTGAAGTAGAAATTGGGTTCGGTAACGCCTGCGACGCTCAATGCCCCCATGACCGCGCTCGCGCCGACAACGGGGACGACCTTGAACCCAGCCTCGCGTACGCGGCGGGCGAGTTTCGCACCGGGATCGCAGACGGCGGGCGTACCTGCGTCGGAGACTTGTGCGACAGTGAGGTCGTCTGAAAGATGGTTGATGATTTTGTCCGCCATTTGCTGTTCGTTATGCTCGCGCACGCTGACGAGTTTGCCCTGTATGCCGTATGCGCTCAGAAGCTGTGCGGTAACGCGCGTATCTTCGGCACAGATGATGTCGGCTTTTTGCAGGACGGCGAGCGCGCGCAGGGTGATGTCCGCCAAATTGCCGATGGGCGTGGCGACAACGTATAATGTCCGTTTTTCAATACTGTCGGCGGCTTTTTGAAGGTGTTTTTGAAACATGGCTTTATCAGGTCGTCTGAAAACAATATAACGATATTATACGGGGTAAACTTCCATGCGTCTGAACCACAAACAAGGGGTGGCGGGCGAAGATGCCGCGCTGGCGTTTCTTCTTTCGCAAGGCTGCAAACTCATCACGCGCAACTGGCACTGCGCGTACGGCGAAATCGATTTGATTGTCAAAAACGGTAACATGATTCTGTTTGTTGAAGTAAAATACCGCAAAAATCAGGGTTTCGGCGGTGCCGCATACAGTATTTCGCCGTCTAAGTTATTGAAACTGCAACGGTCTGCGGAGTATTATCTGCAACAAAACGGCATGACGGATAGCGCGTGCCGCATCGATGCGGTGCTGATAGAAGGAAACCGCCCGCCCGAATGGATAAAGAATATTACAGGTTGACGATATGACGACATTACAAGAGCGCGTTGCCGCCCATTTCGCCGAAAGCATCCATGCCAAACAGGAAGCCGAAAAAGTATTGGTCGAGCCGACTGCTCAAGCAGCGGAATTGATGCTGCAATGCCTGATGAACGACGGCAAAATTTTAGCCTGCGGTAACGGTGGTTCGGCTGCCGACGCGCAGCACTTCGCCGCCGAAATGACCGGACGCTTTGAAAAAGAGCGTATGGAACTTGCCGCCGTCGCGCTGACGACGGACACTTCCGCGCTGACCGCCATCGGCAACGACTACGGCTTCGACCATGTGTTCAGCAAACAAGTGCGTGCGCTCGGACGCGCCGGCGACGTTTTGGTCGGCATTTCCACCTCCGGCAACTCCGCCAACGTTATCGAGGCCATCAAAGCGGCACACGAACGCGATATGCACGTCATCGCCATGACCGGCCGCGACGGCGGCAAAATCGCCGCCATGCTCAAAGACACCGACGTGTTGCTCAACGTCCCCTACCCGCGCACCGCCCGCATTCAGGAAAACCATATCCTGCTGATACACGCCATGTGCGACTGCATCGACTCCATGTTGCTTGAAGGAATGTAAGCCTTTTTTCAGACGACCTCTTTTAAAGGTCGTCTGAAACATATCCGCCGAACCCATCATCAAGGAAAAAATATGAACATCAAACGTCATACCGCACCCGTTCTGACCGCCCTCCTCCTCAGCCTGACACTCAGCGGCTGTGTCGGCGTACTCCTCGGCGGCGCGGCAGTCGGCACCAAATCCGCCGTCGACCGCCGCACCACAGGCGCGCAAACCGACGACAACGTAATGGCGGTACGCGTCGAAACCACCGCCCGCTCCTACCTGCGCCAAAACAACCAAGCGCAGGGTTACACCCCCAAACTCAACGTCGTCGGCTACAACCGCCACCTGCTGCTGCTCGGACAAGTCGCCACTGAAGGCGAAAAACAATTCGTCGAACAAATCGCCCGTGCCGAACAAGCCGCCGAAGGCGTGTACAACTACATCACCGTCGCCCCCCAAGGACGCACCTTCGGCGACGTAACCAACGACACATGGGGCACATCCAAAGTCCGCACCGCCCTTTTGGGCCTCAAACCCACCACGCAGGCGCGCGTCAAAATCGTGACCTACGGCAACGTGACCTATGTGATGGGTATCCTGACGCCTGAAGAACAAGAAAAAGTTACCCAACGCGTCAGCACCACCGTGGGCGTACAAAAAGTCGTTACCCTGTATCAAAACTACACCCAACAGCCATAGGATTGCCCCTTGACTGACAGGTCGTCTGAAACCTGATTTTGTTTCAGACGACCTATTACGATACAATCCGCCCGATTGATTTCATTTTTACCGATTTATCATGTCCAAAACCCCTAAATCCTCATTCCAACTCAAACCCAAACATCTAATCGGAGCCTTTTTCGGCGTCTGCATCATTGCTGTTGCCGCCTTGGTCATCGGCGTCATCAGCACCATCAAAAGCCACGACTCCCAAGAACGCGAAGCCATTAAAAACAAACCCGTTCCCAAAGACACCCCTGTCGAAGTCTGGCGCCCCATCGGCGCTCCCGAAGAGGACAGAACCAAGCCTGCCGCCAAAGCCGAGCTTGACGATGACGAAAAAACCGATTCCAGAAATCCCGTCATCCCGCCCAAAAACAAATCAAACGGCAAAAACAGCAACACCGCCCCGACTGAGGACGAAGCCTCAGAAGACAAACCCGCCAATAACAAAGCAAACGCCAAACCTGCTGTAACCGAAACGCCCGATATCGAAGAAAAAACGCCGCGCAGCACACCCGCCGCTGCAGGCAACAGACGTACGCCGTCGGAACAGCCGACCGAATCCAAACCCGCGGCGAAACCCGAACAGCGTCAACCCGAAGCAGCCAAGCCGGTACCTAAGCCGACGCCGAAACCTAAGACTCCTTCCAAATCTAAAGAAGTCATCGACAATCTATTCTAGTGCGGACTGGCATTCGGCTTTAATTTGAACTTCAGGCATCAGTCGCGAATCCAAAAAAGCCGAAACGTCCGCACGCCTCGTTGCAGTGTTCCAAAAATAAGCTGCCGACTCATCCCCTTCCCTTTCAGACGACCTTTGTGCCGCAACAAGGTCGTCTGAAACCATCAAGGAAACAACATGAACGAAATCATCATCAAAACCCCCGAAGAAATCGAGAAAATGCGCGAACTGGGCAAACTCGTCGCCGAAGCCCTCGACTACATCGGACAATTCGTCAAGCCCGGCGTAACCACCAACGAAATCGACAAACTCGTTTACGACTACCACGTCAACGTCCAAGGCGGCTATCCCGCCCCCCTGCACTACGGCAACCCGCCCTACCCCAAATCCTGCTGCACCTCCGTCAACCACGTCATCTGCCACGGCATTCCCGACGACAAGCCGCTCAAAGAAGGCGACATCATCAACATCGACCTGACCATCAAAAAAGACGGCTTCCACGGCGACTCCAGCCGTATGTTTACCGTCGGCAAAGTCTCCCCCATCGCCCAACGCCTGATTGACGTTACCCACGAATCCATGATGGCGGGCATCGCCGCCGTCAAACCCGGCGCAACCTTGGGCGACATCGGCTACGCCTGCCAACAAGTTGCCGAAAACGCAGGCTACTCCGTCGTACAAGAATTTTGCGGCCACGGCATCGGACGCGGTTTCCACGAAGCCCCGCAAGTCCTGCACTACGGCAGGAAAGGACAAGGCGTCGTCCTGAAGCCCGGCATGATTTTCACCATCGAGCCGATGATCAACCAAGGCAAACGCCACCTGCGCATCCTAAACGACGGCTGGACGGTCGTGACCAAAGACCGCTCCCTCTCCGCCCAATGGGAACATGAAGTTTTAGTGACAGAAACCGGCTACGAAATCCTGACCATCAGCCCTGCCACCGGCAAACCCTAATCTGTCAAACCATCCCGCTTTCAAAGCAAAAAGGTCGTCTGAAATATAAACAAGGTTGTTGGCGAAACCCACAAACCTCGTTTTCAGACGACCTTTTAAATTGCCTCCATCAAAACCATTCCCGACTACCCAATCCAGATCTAAACATCGGGCTGAGATATAGACAAATCTGCCCATCTCCACTGTACTTTCTCCATAATTTCATGCAAAACAATTATGTATAATAAATAATGTCAAACGCAACATTCCCGAAACGACTGTTTATTTGTGTAAAATATTACCGACACCCAATTACTATCCTATTGTTTTAAATGTTTTTTCTTCTATAAAATATTTAACTTGGAAATATTTAGCCAATTTATGAAGAATTCTACAAAACTTCTTTCGAATATACTGTCTAACAATTCAGTATAGATAGTTTTCTATGTCGCAATTAATGATTTCCCCTGTAAGGAACTTTGCTGCCGAAAACTAATTTGCACTTTCCCAATGTGAAGAAGCAGAATTGCTTATCAACAAACAATACAGAAGAAAAAGGAATTTTCATGAAGTCGTTTGAGAAAATTGACAACATCCGCGATATCCGCAAAAAACTCGGTTTGAACCAAATGGACTTTTGGAGCCGTATCGGCGTAACTCAGTCCGGTGGTTCACGTTACGAATCCGGCCGCAATATGCCCAAACCTGTACGCGAGCTGCTGCGCTTGGTACACATCGAACGCGTTGACTTAGCAAAAGTAAACCGCGACGATTTGGCGATTGCCTCCCTGCTGAAAAACCGCGACCCTGAGTTGTACGCTTCCTTGAAAAAAGAAGCCAAATCCGACAAAGGCAAATAAGCCCGTTTCGATTTGTTTCAAAAAGGTCGTCTGAAACGATATTCCGTTTCAGACGACCTTTTTGCGCTATAATCCGCAATTATTTTTTAAACAGACGTTTGCCCGCAAACCCTTTTACAGACAGCATTTTTTACCATGTTAGACAAATACAATCCCGCCGAAATCGAATCCAAACACTATCAAAACTGGGAGACCCAAGGTTATTTCCAGCCCGATATGGATTTGACCAAACCGTCTTTTTCCATCCAACTGCCGCCGCCCAACGTAACCGGTACGCTGCATATGGGCCACGCCTTCAACCAAACCATTATGGACGGTCTGACCCGCTACTACCGCATGAAAGGCTGCAACACCGCCTGGATTCCCGGCACCGACCACGCGGGCATTGCCACGCAAATCGTGGTCGAGCGTCAGCTTGCCGCGCAAAATGTGTCCCGTCATGACTTGGGCCGCGAAAAATTCTTGGAAAAAGTGTGGGAATGGAAAGAAGTTTCCGGCGGCACGATTACACAGCAGATGCGCCGCGTGGGTTGCTCTGCCGACTGGACGCGCGAGTATTTCACGATGGACGACGTGCGCGCCGAAACCGTAACCGAAGTGTTCGTGCGCCTGTTTGAACAGGGCTTGATTTACCGCGGCAAACGCTTGGTGAACTGGGATCCCGTTCTTGGCACGGCGGTGTCGGATTTGGAAGTGGAAAGCGTGGAAGAACAAGGCTCCATGTGGCACATCCGCTATCCGTTGGCGGACAATCCCGCCGAAGCCGTTATCGTGGCGACCACCCGTCCCGAAACGCTGCTGGGCGACGTTGCCGTTGCCGTTAATCCCGAAGACGAACGTTATACCCATTTGATTGGCAAAGAATTAATCCTGCCGCTGACCAGCCGCACCATCCCCGTGATTGCCGACGAATACGTCGAAAAAGACTTCGGTACCGGCTGCGTGAAAATCACGCCTGCGCACGACTTCAACGACTACGAAGTCGGCAAACGCCACGACACGCGCCTGATTAACGTGTTCGATTTAGAAGCCAAAGTGCTGGCTAACGCCGAAGTGTTCAACTTCAAAGGCGAAGCGCAACAAGGCTTTGCCCTGCCTGAAAAATACGCAGGCTTAGACCGTTTTGCCGCGCGCAAACAAATGGTTGCCGATTTGCAGGAACAAGGCTTGCTGGTCGAAATCAAAGCACACACGCTGATGACGCCGAAAGGCGACCGAACCGGTTCGGTAATTGAGCCGATGCTGACCAGCCAATGGTTTGTCGCCATGTCTGCCACACCAAACGGCGGCGAGCCTGACAGCGAATTCAAAGGCTTAAGCCTCGCCGACAAAGCCAAAAAAGCCGTCGACAGCGGCGCGGTGCGCTTTATCCCCGAAAACTGGGTCAACACCTACAACCAATGGATGAACAACATCCAAGACTGGTGCATCTCGCGCCAACTGTGGTGGGGGCATCAAATCCCCGCGTGGTACGACGAAGCAGGCAATGTTTACGTCGCCCGCAATCAGGTGGAAGCCGAAAAACAAGCCGGCAAAACAGGCTTGACCCGAGAAGAAGACGTATTGGACACATGGTTTTCCTCCGCGCTCGTACCGTTCTCCACGCTCGGCTGGCCGTCTGAAACCGACGAACTCAAAGCCTTCCTGCCATCCAATGTCTTGGTCACCGGCTACGAAATCATCTTCTTCTGGGTGGCGCGCATGATTATGATGACCACCCACTTCACCGGCAAAGTACCGTTTAAAGACGTGTACATCCACGGCATCGTGCGCGACCATGAAGGCAAAAAAATGTCCAAATCCGAAGGCAACGTCATCGACCCCGTCGATTTGATTGACGGCATCGACTTGGACAAGCTGCTGGTGAAACGCACGACCGGTCTGCGCAAACCCGAAACCGCGCCGAAAGTGGAAGAAGCCACGAAAAAACTCTTCCCCGAAGGCATCCCCAGCATGGGCGCGGACGCCTTGCGCTTCACCATGGCGAGTTACGCCAGCTTGGGCCGCAGCGTGAACTTCGACTTCAAGCGCGCCGAAGGCTACCGCAACTTCTGCAACAAAATCTGGAACGCCACCAATTTTGTGCTGATGAACACCGAAAACCAAGACTGCGGCCAAGACGAAACCCAGCCGCTGGCCTACACCTTCGCCGACCAATGGATTATCGGCCGCCTGCAACAAACCGAAGCCGCCGCTGCCGAAGCATTTGAAACCTACCGCTTCGACTTGGCCGCGCAAATGCTGTACGAATTCGTGTGGAACGACTATTGCGACTGGTATATCGAATTGGCCAAAGTGCAAATCCAAACCGGCTGCCCCACTACCCAGCGCACCACGCGCCGCACCTTGGTTCGCGTGCTGGAAGCCGCATTGCGCCTGCTGCACCCGATTATCCCGTTCATCACCGAAGAGCTGTGGCAGGCCGTCGCCCCGCTGGCCAACGCCAAAACCACCGACAGCATTATGCTGGCCGCCTATCCCAAAGCCGACCCGGAAAAAATCGTGCAGGCTGCTTTTGACCAAATGGCGCAACTGCAAGACCTGATTGGCGCCGTGCGCAACCTGCGTGGCGAAATGGGCATCCAGCCCAACGTGAAAGCCCCGCTGTTTGTCGAAAGCGCGGACGACTTGGCGGACTACCTCAAATACCTGCCGATGATGACCCGCCTGACCGAAGCACAGCAAGTCGCCGCCCTGCCCGAAAGCGAAGACGCGCCCGTCGCCGTCTGCAACGGCGCGCGCCTGATGCTGAAAGTCGAAATAGACAAAGCCGCCGAAACCGCCCGCTTGAGTAAAGAAGCCGAGAAGCTGCAAAAAGCCTTGGACAAACTCAATGCCAAACTCTCCAAACCCGGCTACACCGAAAAAGCCCCCGTGCATCTGGTGGAAAAAGACAAAGCCGATTTGGCGGAATTAGAAGACAAAATGGCGAAAGTTCAAAATCAGTTGGCGAAGTTGAAAGACTAAATCAGCCCTGTATTTGAAGAACAAAAGCTACCTGAAAACCGAAAATAGGTTTTCAGGTAGCTTTTATTTCGTCCGGATTTGTCGCCTCTGCTGCAGCCTTCAACTCCATCGCTCGGGTATAAAACGCGTGGGCATCCATTCCCGCCTCTGCAAAAGCGGCCATCGGAATAAAATAGACGATGTTACGGTCGATATAAAACAACAGGAATGCTTGGTCTTCGATGATACGTTCCACGCCTGCCCAATGATGGAAATGCCTGTTGCGCCCTGCTTCCTCCTGTGTCAAGCCTTCGGCTGAAAGGCTAAGGGAGAAACGCCGCCCTTTCAGAGGATGGGCAGCCCTGCGGGCAAAGCTGCGATATGTCCAACGCTGATCAAAATACATCACCATGGAGGTGGCGTAGATGAGACCCGCCATTATCCATAGGGAGCTGCTGTCGTCTCTGGCTTTATACAGACAGTACTCCAAACTGTCAGTTTGCGAATCGGCAAACAGATAGCAGTTTTGAACATAAGTGTTGTTGATGCCGTTAAACAACCAACAAGCAAAGACGAATAGAATGCCCCACATCAGCAGGAAGGCAGCCGAACCAAACCAATATTTGCGCCGCCAATCAGGCTCTATATAACGCAAAAGCCGCTTTCCCGCATAGCGTCTGTCTTGATCAGTAGGAGAGAAGGATATTTGCAGGTGGTCAGTTTGCCGGGGTTCTGTGTACATAGCGCATCCCAAGATTGCTCGTGATTGAGGCAATCCCATTTTATGTGAAATAAGCCGTGTGGTGCAGTTTTATCGATGCAAAACCGACCTTTCCTACGACTTAAATCTTCTTGAAAAGGTCGTCTGAAACACCGTTTCCGCATCTTTTATTACTTTTAGTGAACCTTCCTACTACGCCTTGTACGGTTTGCCGCATACGCCGCAATCCGGATTTTTGTGGACGCGGAATGTCTGCCATTTGGCGGTGAGGGTGTTGTAGGTCGTCAGTTTGCCGTGTGCCGGTTCGCCTGCGCCGGTGAGGATTTTGAGGGCTTCGGCGGCTTGGGTGGCGCCAATAATGCCGACCAGCGGAGAAAATACGCCGAAGAGGGCGCAGGCGCCGTCGTCGGCGGTGTCGCCGTCAAACAGGCAGGCGTAGCAAGGACTGTCGGGCAAATCGGGGCGGTACACGGCGATTTGCCCTTCAAAACGCACGGCGGCACCGGAAACCAGCGGGGTACGGGTGGCGACGGCGGCGCGGTTGATGGCTTGGCGGGTGGGATAGTTGTCGGTGCAGTCGAGGACGATGTCGGCGGTGCGCATGAGTTCGGTCAGGCGGGCTTCGTCCAGCTTTTCGGTCAGGGCGGTAATGTCGCACGCGCTGTTGACGGCTTTCAGACGACCTGCCATCACTTGCGCTTTGGCTTGTCCGATGTCGGCTTCGGTGAAGGCGGTTTGGCGTTGGAGGTTGGTATCGTCTATGGTGTCGTGGTCGGCGATGATGAGTTTGCCGACGCCTGATGCGGCAAGATACGGGAGGGCTGCCGCACCCAGTCCGCCGCAGCCGACGACGAGGACGCTGGCGGCAAGGATTTTTTCCTGCCCTTCGATACCGATTTCGTCGAGAAGGATGTGGCGGCTGTAACGGAGCAGTTGGTGGTCGTTCATGATGGGTCGTCTGAATGTTATATCGCGGATGGAATCGGCAAAACGGGCAACGCCGCCCCGATGTTTGCCCCCTGTTGTATAGTGGATTCACTTTAAACCAGTACGGCGTTGCCTCGCCTTAGCTCAAAGAGAACGATTCTCTAAGGTGCTGAAGCACCAAGTGAATCGGTTCCGTACTATCTGTACTGTCTGCGGCTTCGTCGCCTTGTCCTGATTTAAAGTGAATCCACTATATTTATCCGTATGCCTCATGCCAAAGGTCGTCTGAAACCTCAAACCGGTTTTCAGACGACCTTTTTTTGTTCGATCAGAATTCGATGTTTTCGTAGGCATCGTCGAATACGAACGGGCCGCGGTCGCCGCCGCTTTCGGATTCGAGGTGGATGCGGGTCATCATCATGGACTGGTCGACTTCTTTCATCATGTCGTAAATGGATATGAGGGCGATGTTGACACCGGTGACGGCTTCGGTCGTGATGCTTTTGCCGACTTCCGAGGAAACGGTTACGGTGGCTTTGACGTAGGCGAGTTCGACATCGACATCGAAATCGACGCGGACGTGTTGCAGCGGGAGGGGCTGGTAAAGCGGGACAAGCAGTCCGACCTGCTTGATGCCTTGGACGGCGGCGATACGGGCGACGTTGAGGATGCCTGCGTTTTGGGTGGCGTTTTCCGCCAAAACTTTGATGGCGGAGGTACTCATATTGATGGAGCCGCTTGCCACGGCGGTGCGGACGGTGGGTTGGCGTTTGTCGTTTTCGCGTACGGAATTGAAGTTGAACATACTGTGCCTGCGTGAAAATAGGATTTTATGTCGTAGTATAGTGGATTAAATTTAAATCAGGACAAGGCGACGAAGCCGCAGACAGTACAGATAGTACGGCAAGGCGAGGTAACGCCGTACTGGTTTAAAGTTAATCCACTATATTTTACGGGATTTCTACACTTCGGACTATGCTGCGGATACGAACGGCAGAATAATCGGACTGAAATGCACGGGCGGTTTTGTTAAGGAATTAACGGCTCGGCTTGCGCGGACGCGGGTTACATCAAGTTTCGGCGTTTTGCAACACCTTTTCCGATGGCGGTTTCAGACGACCTGCTATACAATGTTTTACGTTTGTTTTTGAGATAAATAAATAAAGAGAGAAAATCATGCAACTGCATATCCTGAACAATCCCAAAGACGCTGCTCTGGCAGCGGACGCGGAATTTTTGAAACAGTCTTTGTACAAACTCCTGCACGAAGAAGCCTCGCCTTTGGTAGTGGAAACGGTCAAACTGTTGTCCACTTCGGACGACAGCGCGGCTTTGATTGAGAAGGTTTTGCCGCAACTGGACGAACAACAAACCCACGACCTGACGCTTGCCTGCGGCCTGTTCGCGCAAATTCTGAACATCGCCGAAGACGTGCACCACGAACGCCGCCGCCAAATCCACGAAGAGGCGGGACACGGCGGCGCGGAAGGCAGCCTGGCGGAAACGGTACGCAAACTCAAAGCGGCGAAAATCGGCGGCAAAACGGTTCAAAAACAATTAAATACGACCAATGTTACCGCCGTTCTGACCGCGCACCCGACCGAAGTGCAACGCCAAACCGTGTTGAATTTCAACCGCCGCATCCGCGCCCTCCTGCCCCGCCGCGAACGCTGCACCCATGCCGACGCGCTGGCGGAATTGCGCCGCGAAATCGACACTATTTTGCTGGGCTTGTGGCAAACCAGTGAAACGCGCCACCACAAACTCAGCGTCAACGATGAAATCAACAACGGCGTATCCATCTTCCCGATGAGTTTCTTCGAGGCGCTACCCAAGCTCTACCGCAGCATGGAACGCGAGTTTCAGACGACCTATCCTGATGTGGACGTTCCTGACATCCTGAAAATCGGCGGCTGGATAGGCGGCGACCGCGACGGCAATCCGTTTGTCTCCGCCGAAACCCTGCGCTTCGCTTTCCGCCGCCATGCCGACGCGGTGTTCCGTTTTTACCGTGGCGAACTCGATAAACTCTACCGCGAGCTGCCGCTTTCCGTCCGCCGCGTCAAAGTCAACGACGACGTGATAGCGTTGTCGGACGAATCGCCAGACGAAGAAATCGCCCGCACCGAAGAGCCGTACCGCCGCGCCATCGCCTACATCATGGCGCGCGTGATGGGCAAAGCCCGCTCGCTCGGTTTGGGCATGGGCTGCAAATTCGGTTTCATGATGCCTTATGCCTCTGCACAAGAGTTTTCAGACGACCTCCACAAGCTGCAACGCTCCCTGCGCGACAACGGCAGCGCGCTTTTGGGCGAAGGCAGGCTTGCCGACCTGATTCGTTCCGTGTCCGTGTTCGGCTTCCACATGATGCCGCTCGACTTGCGCCAACACGCGGAAAAACACGCCGATGTCGTTGCCGAACTCTTCAAACACGCCGGTTTGGAAGACTACGGCAGCCTTTCCGAAACGGAAAAACAAACCGTCCTGCTGCGCGAGCTGAAACACCAGCGGCCGCTGTCCAGCCCGTTCATCACTTACAGCGAACACACACGCCGCGAAATGGCGATTTTCAACGAAGCGCGCAACATCAAAGACGAATTCGGTGAAAACGCCGTTACCCAAAGCATCATCTCCAACTGCGAACAGCCCAGCGACCTGCTCGCCCTCGCGCTGCTGCTCAAAGAAAGCGGCTTGTTGACGGTTGAAAACGGCAAACCGCAAAGCCGCATCAACATCGTCCCCCTCTTCGAAACCATCGAAGCCCTCGAAAACGCCTGCCCCGTCATGGAAACCATGTTCAGCAACGAATGGTACCGCGACCTGCTGCAAAGCCGCGACAACATTCAAGAAATCATGCTCGGCTATTCCGATTCCAACAAAGACGGCGGCTACGTGACCAGCTCTTGGTGCCTCTATCAGGCGGAATTGGGCTTGGTCGAACTCTTCAAAAAATACGATGTCCGTATGCGCCTCTTCCACGGCCGCGGCGGCAGCGTCGGACGCGGCGGCGGCCCGTCTTACCAAGCCATTCTCGCCCAACCGGCGGGCAGCGTGGCCGGACAAATCCGCATCACCGAACAAGGCGAAGTCATCACCGCCAAATACGCCGATCCCGGCAACGCCGTGCGCAACCTCGAAACCCTCGTCGCCGCGACGCTCGAAGCCAGCCTGCTGCCCGATCAAAAAGACCCCGAACCCGCGCTCATGCAGGCATTGTCGGACGTATCGTTCAAATACTACCGCGAGCTGATTACCCACCCCGACTTCATCGACTATTTCCTGCAAACCAGCCCCATACAGGAAATCGCCACCCTCAACCTCGGCAGCCGTCCCGCCAGCCGCAAAACCTTGGCGCGGATACAGGATTTGCGCGCGATACCGTGGGTGTTCTCATGGATGCAAAACCGCCTCATGCTGCCCGCGTGGTACGGCTTCGGCAGCGCGGTGGAAAGCCTGTGCGAAGGCAAACCCGAAACCCTCGCCGCCCTGCGGGAACACGCGCAGCACAACCCATTCTTCCAAGCCATGCTCTCCAATATGGAACAAGTCATGGCGAAAACCGACATCACCCTTGCCGAAAACTACGCCGGCTTGAGCGAATCGCCCGAAAAAGCCGCCGTCATCTTCGGCATGATTAAGGAAGAATACCAACGCAGCCGCAAAGCCCTGCTCGACCTTTTGCAAACCGACGAACTCTTGCGCGACAACCGCAGCCTCGCCCGTTCGCTTGCCCTGCGGATTCCGTACCTGAATGCGCTCAACGGCCTGCAAGTCGCCATGCTCAAACGCCTGCGCAAAGACCCGCACGACCCGCACACCCTCCTGATGGTGCACCTGACCATCAACGGCGTGGCACAAGGTTTGCGCAATACAGGTTAAGGCAGTACGAAAAAAGGTCGTCTGAAAACCGTTTCAGACGACCTTTAGACCAAGTGCAAACCGTAACGCGGGCTTTATCCGCGAAAACCCATACTGTTCTGCTGCATCACTGTGTTTGCCGGGGTACGGCAGCCGCTTCGGCGTTGCGGATGAGCGCGACACTACTCTATAGTCAATTAAAATCAAAATAGGACAGTAACGCATCGTCAAATCGGGCGTAATCAGACAATACGGTTCGCAGATACCGCTTAATATTCGCCCACACCTTCTCAATCGGGTTGAG
>ERZ773021.328-NODE-328-length-24176-cov-17.6797_pt1 | contig 24176 bp, 30 predicted proteins | sample MGYA00511668_ERZ773021 | MGnify/ENA primary metagenome ERZ773021 (study PRJEB29015, sample SAMEA2737961) | human oral metagenome | biome: human oral; feature: human-associated habitat; material: dental | place: China | collected 2032 ... | reverse complement strand
AAAGATTATCCCGAAGCAAAAGCCTTGTTGAAACGCAGGAAATGAGTTTCAGACGACCCCTATTGCTCCGTAAGAAATGAAAAGGACACCCCATGACCTTCCCGCCCCTAAAATCCCCGCTTAAATTCTACGCCGTCGTTCCCACAGCCGATTGGGTGGAACGCATGGTCGAAGCAGGTGCCGACACGGTGCAACTGCGCTGCAAAACCCTGCACGGCGATGAATTGAAACGCGAAATCGCCCGCTGCGTCGCCGCCTGTCAGGGCAGCCGCACGCAGCTTTTCATCAACGACCACTGGCGTGAGGCGATAGAAGCGGGCGCATACGGCGTGCATCTCGGACAGGAAGACATGGACACTGCCGACCTTGCCGCCATCGCCGCCGCCGGTTTGCGTTTGGGTTTGAGTACGCACTCCGTCGCCGAACTCGACCGCGCCCTGTCCGTACACCCCAGCTACGTCGCCAGCGGCGCGATTTTCCCGACCACGACCAAGCAAATGCCCACCGCCCCGCAAGGCTTGGACAAACTGCGCGAATATGTCAAACAAGCAGGTGGCACGCCCGTCGTCGCCATCGGCGGCATCGATTTAAACAACGCCGAAGATGTGCTGGCAACCGGCGTTTCTTCACTCGCCGTCGTCCGCGCCGTGACCGAAGCAGAAAATCCCGAAGCGGTGGTTAAAGCGTTTCAAGCTTTGTGGGATGAATAAGGTCGTCTGAAAGCCAAATTTCAGACGACCTGCTCAATTAGGATATTCGATTGCCGTCATTTCGGATGCTATACAGGCAGAAGCGGGCATAACGGCGCAAAGAATAATCGGCGGATTCAGTTGTCCCAGCCTTCCACCACCAGTTTGCCGACCATATCCCCGCGTTCCACCCGCTCATGGGCGTGGCGCAGGTTAGCGGCATTGATGCCGTGCAGGATTTGGGTGGCGGTCGGGCGGATGATGCCTTCGTCCACTAGCCGCGCGGTTTCGACTAGGATTTCGCCCTGCCGTTCGATGTCTGCCGTTTCGCGCAGCGGACGGGTAAACATAAATTCCCAATGCAGCGACAGGCTTTTGCCTTTGAGCGGGTTCACGTCCAACGTTTCGGGGTCGTCAATCAGTGCGATTCTGCCTTGCGGGGCGATGAGTTCCACGATTTGCGGCAGATGGCGGTCGGTATGGTTGGTGGAAAAAACAAACGACGGTGCGCCGATATTTAACGCGGCAACCTGTTCCGCCATGTTTTCATGATGGTTGATGACGAAATCCGCACCCAACTCCTTCACCCACGCGCGGCTTTCGGGGCGGGAGGCGGTGGCGATGACTTGGATGTCGGTGCGCTTTTTCAGCAACTGGATGGCAAGCGAGCCGACCCCGCCTGCGCCGCCGACTAAGAGCAGCGCATTGGCGCCGCCTGCCACGGGTTTGTTCACGTCCAAGCGGTCGAACAGCGTTTCCCATGCGGTAATTGCCGTTAATGGCAGCGCGGCGGCTTGGGCAAAATCCAGTGAACGCGGTTTTTTGGCGGCAATGCGCGCGTCCACCGCCTGTAATTGTGCGTTCGAACCTTGGCGGTTGATGGCGCCCGCGTAATACACTTCGTCGCCGACTTTGAAATGCCGCACTTCGCTGCCGACTGCCTGAACGATGCCTGCCGCGTCGTAACCCAATACGCGGTACTGCCCTGCCGCAGGCGTATGCGCCGCCCGGACTTTCACATCGACAGGATTGACCGAAACCGCCTGCACGGCAACCAAAATATCATGCGGCCGCAGTTCGGGCTCGGGCAGATTGATGTCGAGCAGGGCTTCAGGGTTGGAAACGGGCAAAGGGCGGTTGAAACCGATGGCTTTCATAAGGTTCTCCTGTTAGGTCGTCTGAAAGCGTGTATCATGCGCCTGAAGCATACCATTAACAAGAACGCACATATTTTTCAGATAGTTACTTTTAAGTTACCGATTACGGAGAAAAAATTGAAACCTCTACCCGAACAATCTGTCGTTGCTCTTTTTATCGATGCAGACAATGCACCTGCCAATAAAATCGAATTCATCATCAACGAGCTTGCCGGATACGGCTCAGTTATGATTCGTAAGATTTACGGCAACTGGAAAGAAGAGAGGCTAAAAAGTTGGGAAGCCGTATTACTGGATTATGCACTTGCCCCTGTGCAGCAATTTGATTACACGAAAGGCAAGAATGCTACTGATATGATGATGACTATCGACATGATGGATTTGCTGTTTCATAAGAAAATAGACGTATTCTGTATCGTCTCTTCCGATAGCGATTTCACGCCATTAGTCATGCGTATCAAAATGGAGGGTAAACAGGTCATCGGGTTTGGCGAACAGAAAACGCCTAAGTCCTTAGTGGCGGCCTGCAATAAATTTCTATTTTTGGATAGTGGAAGTAATCATGCAGCCGGTACCGCACCTAATTCGGGAATCCGCAAGAAAACAGCTAACGAATTGAAATGCGATACTGCTCTAATGAACCTGCTGCGAGAGGCAATTGCCAACTGCCGTGATGAAGACGGTTGGGCTCCGTTAAGTCACGTCGGTAAAGTTATCAACAATCAATCTTCTTTCGACAGTAGGAACTACGGTTACGAAAAATTGGGGGATTTGTTCCGTGCTATCGATATTTTCGAAACCAAATTGTCTGAAAATAAATCCCAACTGTATGTAAAAAATAAAAGAACGAAATAACACAATTCAAAAGGATACCATCATGCCCCGCACACCGCACCCAAGCTACGACTGCGCCGAAGGCTGCTCGGTGGAAGCCGCGCTTTCCGTTATCGGCGGCAAATGGAAAGGCACGATACTCTACCGCCTGCACACGGACGGCACGCTGCGCTTCAACCAAATCCGCCGCATCCTGCCCGATGTGTCGCAGCGCACGCTGACCGCCCAACTGCGCGCATTGGAAGCCGACGGCATCATTTTGCGTACTGTGTATCCCGAAGTCCCGCCGCGCGTGGAATACCGCCTGACCGACTACGGCAAAACGCTTGCGCCCGTGCTGACGGCATTGAAGGAATGGGGCGACGGGTTCAAGCAGGAACAGGCGCATCGCGAATAAAGAAACTTATAGTGGATTAACTTTAAACCGGTACGGCGTTGCCTCGCCTTAGCTCAAAGAGAACGATTCTCTAAGGTGCTGAAGCACCAAGTGAATCGGTTCCGTACTATCTGTACTGTCTGCGGCTTCGTCGCCTTGTCCTGATTTAAAGTTAATCCACTATACATACGAAATATCGAGAAACCATGAACATCATCTTAAACGGCGAACCTGCCGAACTTCACGGCACAACCGTTGCCGACCTCATCGCCCAAACCGCGCCGCAAAAGCCTTTTGCCATCGCGGTAAATACCGGATTTGTCGCCAAAGGCGCGTATGCGGAAACGGTTTTGAACGAAAACGACAAAGTCGATATTGTGCGGCCGGTGGTCGGCGGCTAGGCGGTTTTGCCTTTTCAGACGACCCCTGTCTCAAAAACAACCTTACAAAGGAACCCATCATGCTCACCCTATACGGAGAAACTTTCCCTTCACGGCTGCTGCTCGGCACGGCGGCCTACCCGACCCCTGAAATCCTCAAACAATCCGTCCAAACCGCCCGCCCCGCGATGATTACCGTCTCGCTGCGTCGTGCGGGAATCGGAGGCGAGGCGCACGGTCAGGGGTTTTGGTCGTTGTTGCAAGAAAGCGGCGTCCCCGTGCTGCCGAACACAGCAGGCTGCCAAAGCGTGCAGGAAGCGGTTACGACGGCGCAGATGGCGCGCGAAGTGTTTGAAACCGATTGGATCAAACTCGAGCTCATCGGCGACGACGACACCTTGCAGCCCGACGTGTTCCAGCTTGTCGAAGCGGCGGAAATCCTGATTAAAGGCGGCTTCAAAGTGCTGCCTTATTGCACCGAAGACCTGATCGCCTGCCGCCGCCTGCTCGACGCGGGCTGTCAGGCGCTGATGCCGTGGGCGGCACCGATCGGCACGGGCTTGGGCGCGGTTCACGCCTACGCGCTGAAAGTCCTGCGCGAACGCCTGCCCGACACGCCGCTGATTATCGACGCGGGCTTGGGTTTGCCCTCGCAGGCGGCGCAAGTGATGGAATGGGGTTTTGACGGCGTATTGCTGAACACCGCTGTTTCCCGCAGCGGCGACCCCATCAACATGGCGCGCGCCTTCGCGCTCGCCGTCGAATCCGGACGGCTGGCATTTGAAGCCGAACCAGTCGAAGCGCGTACCAAAGCGCAAGCCAGTACGCCGACCATAGGGCAGCCGTTTTGGCATTCGGCGGAGTATTAAATCCGCCTTTATCATGAGAAAGGTCGTCTGAAAACCGTATCTCAGGCTTTCAGACGACCTTCCGTATGGGAAAACGCTAAAACCTCAAACCACCAGCCAAGCGTCTTTGTGTTGGAACATCAAATAATCCGTAATGGTTCCGCTTTCGTATGCCGATCGCGCCTCGCCGCAGTTCAGCGGGATACGCCCGTCTTGGCGCACAAATTCCAGCACATGCGTTGCGCCGCCTTTTTCCAGACTCAGGGTGCAGCCATGCTCGGCAAACGTGCATCCGGTGATTTTGCAACCGTTCAGCACGGGCGACAAATCGTCCCAACCCTGCTCAAAATTGCAAAACCAGCCGCAAACGTTGTTTTCCGTTTGCGGGTACACTTCAATCGGGCGACCGTCTAAGAGCGTGTAGAAACCGGCGTACCATGCCGTATAGACCAAATATTCGTCCGTATCCAGCAGCAATCCAAAAAAGCCCAGGCCGCCCATGCCGTAAGTGCCGAGGTGGGTGGAAAATCCCGTGATTGTCCTTCCAACAACGGATTTGTCTGTCAGCAAAACGGGACGGTTGAACAACAAAATATCGCGTTGGAAGCGCATCAGGCGGTAAATCATCCAAGCGCGGTTGGCATCGCTGCGCGACAGTCCGACAGCGTAATGCGCCAGCCAGCCCTGCCTATACCATTGCAGAGCCTCTTTTTTTGGCACCATCATGCAATAGCTTTCCACATTGCCTTGCTGTAAATCCAAATAGGGATGGGTGTGCATACGGTTGTCCTTTCAAATTTTCTGTTTGGTTCAGGTCGGCTAAAATTTCAAACGACCTTGTTTGAGGCAAGGACGGCTTTGTGTCCTTGCTGCATTTCACGCGGTAAGTTTAGAAGTTCGGGTAAAAACAAATTTTAAAAATACGGACAGAGGTCGTCTGAAAAAAGAAATCAGGCAAACGTTTACTCAAAGAGCTTTCCCTGAGCCAACAAGGCTTTAACGGGCGCGAAATCGCGGCGGTGTTCGGGCAATACGCCGTATCGCTGCAAGGCTTCGAGGTGTTGCGCCGTGCCGTAGCCTTTGTGTTTGTCGAAACCGTATTGCGAATAACGTTCCGCCAACGCATACATCTCGGCATCGCGCGCGGTCTTCGCCAAAACGGAAGCCGCCGAAATTTCCATGATTTTGCTGTCGCCTTTGACCACCGCTTCGGCATCTACGCCAAGGTCCTTCGGCACTCTGTTGCCATCGATAAATACTTTGTCCGGCTTGATCGCCAACCCGTGTACGGCGCGGCTCATTGCCAACATCGTGGCATGAAGGATATTCAGCTCGAAAATTTCTTGCGGATCGGCTTGCGCGACACACCATGCCAGCGCCTGTTCTTTAATCAAGACCGCCAACGTATCGCGTTTTTTCTCGCTGAGTTTTTTAGAGTCGGTCAAACCGGGCAAATGGTAAGACGGCGGCAGGATAACGGCGGCGGCAAACACGCTGCCGACCAAAGGCCCCCGCCCTGCCTCGTCAACGCCGGCAATCAGGAAAGAATTTGTCATCGTTGTTTGAAAATAGAAAAATGGACATTATTTAAACTAAGGAGCAGCCGAAACGGAGGAACACCTACCCCGCCAGCCGCCTAACCAATATATTTAACCCAATAATCGCCGCAGCCTGTTTAGTTTCGGTAGTGCGAAATGTACCTTCTACACATATATTTAACCCAATAATCGCCGCAGCCTGTTTAGGTTTGCGCCACGATATCCCCGTGCAGCGCCTCAAAATGATAGGCGGCATCGGAAAATTTTACCTTGTTTGAAATAAGTTGATTCGTTATAACTGGCTGCATAGTATAATCAAAACCTTTGCCATATACCGAAATAAAGATGAAACCGATTTTTTACCGACTGATTTTGGCTTTCGGGCTGGGAAGCGCCGCCCTCTCCGCACAAGCCGGCTATATCTGCAAAGTGGACGGCAACGCAGTATTTACCGAGAAAAAAATCGGCAACGATTGCACCGAATCCCATACGGACGGCACTGCAAACGTCAGCCCTGAAGAAGCCGGCAGGGCCGTACCCGAGCGGGTCGACCTGAAAGAAGCCCTCGGGGAAGCCGCTCCCGAGCCAGGCGACATCAAAGTCTTGCCGCGCACGACGGGTGGCAGCGTAACCAACACGGCAGAAGCCGCCAATCCCCGTTTGGACATCAAATTGCGCAACGGCAAGCTTGGCGAAGCGACTTCCGTCGGCGACCTGAAAGCAGCCAAAGCCCGCGCCGCCGAGTTGAACCGCAAAGCCAAAATCCTGCCCGCACCCATCCTGCCGGCATCCAAACCCAAGCCGCAACTGACCCGCAAGCAAATATTGGAAAACGAAGTCCGCAACGAACAAGTGGCTTTAGTCAGGGCGCAGGCGCAACTGAATGTCGCCAAGAAAAAAGGCGATCAGGCAAAAATCAGCCGCCTGACCCAAGCCGTCAACGACCGTCAGGCCAATATCCGCGCCATTGAAAGCGAAATGAAACGCTAAACGGACAACGGTTCGGAAAGTTTTTAATCCAAGCTTTCCGAACCATTTTCAATTGAAATCCATCATGCAGCCCATCCCCGACAACATCATCAAATTCCTACACGCCAACCATGTGATCAGCATTGCGGCAGCCGCAGACGGCGAAATTTGGAGCGCCTGCTGCTTTTATGTGCCCGATGAAGCGCAAGCAAGGCTGATTGTCCTGACTTCGGCACGTTCCAAACACGGCAGCCTGATGCTGAAAAATCCGAACATCGCCGGAACCATCGCAGGCCAGCCGGAAAATATCGCCAAAATCAACGGTATACAGCTGACGGCCAGTGCGCAACTGCTGACTGACGAAACAGAGAAAAAAGCAGCGCTCGCCCTCTATTACAAAGCCCATCCGCTTGCCCGCGCGATGAAAAGCGACGTTTGGTCATTGCGCTTGGAAAACGTGAAATTTACGGACAACAAACTGGTTTTCGCCCAAAAAACCCTTTGGCAGCGCGAAGCCCAAAACGCCTGAATCATTAAACCCTTGGCGATTGGTTTCAACGTTGATGGATTAAACCCAATACCCAAAGATAAAGGTTTTCAGACGACCCCTGCATACAAGGTCGTCTGAAAAACAGTACCCAAACAAAAATCCTGAAACCGACAAACGGATTTCAGGATTTTTGATATTCGGATCATCCGCACGCAAAAAAAGCGGCAGCCATGCCCTACCGCCCTTTCCTATCCGAAATCTCAATATCTCGCCATCGTCCCATCCACCTGCAAAGCCCAAGCATCAATCCCGCCTTGCAGGTTGAACAGATTTTCAAAACCCGCGTCTGCCAGATACATCGCCGTATGCAGGCTGCGGATGCCGTGGTGGCAGTAAACGACAATCGGCAAATCGTCGTCGGGCAGCTCGTTTTGGCGCAGCGGAATCAGGTTCATCGGGATATGGATGGTGTCAGGCAGGGCGCAGACGGCTGTTTCCTCGTCGGTGCGCACGTCCAGCAGATGGAACGCGCGGCCTTCTTGCTGCCATTGTTGCAGTTGCAGCGGGGTGAGTTGTGGAATCGTCATGATGTTGTGTGTGTGAAATGATGGAAACGATGAAAGGTCGTCTGAAAACGTTTAGCCATGTCCGGCTGGTTTTCAGACGACCTTTGAGTTCAGAAAAGATTAAAAATCGAAATCGCCGAAAGGACGGTTTTCTTTGTCGTCCAAATGCGCGACCAGCGTGTCGAACAGGACTTTTTCTTCAAATTCGTTGCCCTTGCGCGTAATCAGCAGCGCGCGCTGTACCGGCCGGCGGCCGACGATGACTGCCATGCGGCCGCCGTCTTTCAACTGTTCTTTCAATACGTCAGGCACGCGGTCCACCGCGCCGCCGACGTAAACCGCATCAAACGGTGCGCCCGCGGAAGGCTCGGTCAGCCCGTTGTTTTGCACATAATCGATATTGTCCAAAGCCAAGCCGTCCAACACCGCTTTGGCGCGGTTTTGCTGCTCGGCATCGAGGTCGTCTGAAACCACTTTGCCCGCCAGTTTCGCCAAAAGCGCGGTCGCATAGCCCGAACCCGTGCCGATTTCCAAAACCGTATCGGTTTTGGTCAGCTTCAAACCCTGCGCCAACCGCGCTACGATTTTCGGCTCGAGCATCTTATGTCCGTTGGCAAGCGGCAGCTCCATGTCGGCATACGCCAAGCCCTGCAAAGACTCGTTCACGAAACGCTCGCGCGGAATCTCCTCCAAAGCGTCCAAAACGTCAAAATCCAATACATCCCACGGACGGATTTGCTGTTCGACCATATTGAACCGCGCTTTTTCAAAATCCATTTTGTGCTCCGTTAAATAATTGTTTTAGCAATGGCAGACATTATAAAACCACACTCCCGCCACGCCAACTTCAGCGCGCGCCGCCCGCCCGTTTTTTCAGTCTCAAGCCGCCTGACGCGAAGCCTTAAACCGTTTCGCCAAAATCTTCGCCAGTTCGCCCAAATACAAAGCATCCGTTTCATCAAACTGCGCCAAATGCTCGCTGTCCACGTCCAACACGCCGATACAGCGGTCGTCTGAAAACAGCGGAACCACAATTTCCGAACGCGACAAAGACGAGCAGGCAATATGGTCGGGATGCGCGTTCACATCCTCGACGACCATCGTCTCGCCCTTCGCCCAAGCCTGACCGCACACCCCGCGCCCGAACGGAATCCGCGTACACGCCAAAGGCCCCTGAAACGGCGCCAAAACCAATTCGTCCGTACGCGTATCGACCAAATAAAAACCCACCCAAAACCAGCCGAACGCCTCCTTCAAAACCGCCGCCGTGTTCGCCAAATTCGCCACCCAATCTGTCTCGTCCGCCACCACAGACTCAATCTGCGGCAACACCTCCCGATAAAGCGCGGCCTTGTCCGAAGCCGAAAAATGAAGCGCGTGCATAGCCATGTCCTATATATGTGTATCTCAAGCAGTTATTATAAAACAGGTCGTCTGAAACAGCATTTCAGACGACCCCGGGCATCCCGTTTCAAGTTGCTAACCCGTCGTATATCCACTAAACTTCACGTTACATCGCGCTACACGCAGCGTACAGCCAAAGAAACACAACACGGAGCAAAAAAGATGTATCACCAAATCGGAATGTGGGATCAAAAATGGGTCATCGGCAACTGGAAAATGAACGGCCGACTCCAAAACAACAACGCACTCATGCACCGCTTCCGCATCATGCCCACCGCCGAGCGCGTCCTCATCGGCCTCGCCGCACCGACCGTTTACCTGTTGCAACTGCACAACGCCATGCAGATTGTCCTCAACAACCGCATCCTCACCTGCGCCCAAGACGTCAGTCGCTTCCCCAACAACGGCGCCTACACAGGCGAAGTTTCCGCAGAAATGCTCGCCGATATCGGCACAGACATCGTCCTCATCGGACACTCCGAACGAAGCCTCTATTTCGGTGAGAAAAACGAAATCCAACGCCGCAAAATGGAAAACGTCCTCAACGTAGGCCTCATTCCCCTATTGTGCGTCGGCGAAAGCCTCGAAGAGCGCGAAGCCGGCAAAGAACACGAAGTCATCGCCCACCAACTCTCCGTATTGCATGGACTGAACACCAAAAACATCGCCGTCGCCTACGAGCCGGTATGGGCAATCGGCACCGGCAAAGTCGCCACCGTAGAACAAATTGCCGACATGCACGCATTCATCTACAAAGAAATCTTGTCTTTGTGCGGAAGCGATGTTAAAATCCGCGTTCTTTACGGCGGAAGTGTGAAAGCAGACAATGCAGCCGACATCTTCGCAGTACCTCATGTAGACGGCGCATTGGTTGGCGGCGCGTCATTATCGTATGACTCATTTACCGCCATCATCAACGCAGCGCAAGCCTCGTAGAAAACATATGGAAGCCTTTAAAACCCTTATCTGGATTATTAATATTATTTCCGCTTTGTCAGTGGTTGTGTTAGTATTGCTGCAACACGGCAAAGGCGCGGACGCAGGCGCGACCTTTGGGTCAGGCAGCGGCAGCGCGCAGGGCGTATTCGGTTCCGCAGGTAACGCAAACTTCCTGAGCCGCGCAACCGCCATCGCAGCGACTTTCTTCTTCGCAACCTGCATGGCAATGGTTTATATCCATACTCACACAAACAAACACGGCTTGGACTTCAGCAACGTACAACAAACCAAGCAGGCACCTAAGCCCGCCGCTCCTGCTGAAAACCAACCCGCACCTGCTGCACCCGCTCCTCAGCAGCAGAAATAAAAGTTTTTCAAATGCCGACATGGTGAAATTGGTAGACACGCTATCTTGAGGGGGTAGTGGCCGTAGGCTGTGCGAGTTCAAATCTCGCTGTCGGCACCAACATACAAAAACGCTTAGAAGTTCTAGGCGTTTTTTTTTCGTTTAATCCCGTCTAACGCCATCAACCAAGACTAATAAATACAAGGCGTTCAAACTGATTTCTATCCTATTGTCTTCTTCCTGATTGTATAATTCCGTCTAATTCAGCTTAATTGAAGTAACCTAAAATTTACGGTATCTTTTGCGGTATCTGAAAAATACCTCGAAAAAATACCGTAAAAATGAAGCTGAACGACCGCCAAATCAAAAACGCCAAACCCGCCGAAAAACCGTTTAAGCTGAATGACGGCAAGGGCTTGTATCTGTATATCAATACGAGCGGCGGGAAATTATGGCGGTTTGACTTTTCGCATAACGGCAAACGTAAAACGCTTTCAATCGGCAAATATCCGACCGTATCACTGGTAGAAGCCCGCCAAGCCGCTGAAAATGCCCGCCGTTTGCTTGTATTGGGGCAAGACCCCAGCGAAGCCAAGCAACAGGAAAAGCGAGAACGGCAAGCCGCCGCTTTAAATACCTTTGAATCAATCGCCCGCCGATGGCATACCGACAATTTACACCGTTGGAAAGAAAACCACGCTGCCCGCGTCATTTCAGACTTTGAAAAAGACGTTTTCCCCGCAATCGGAGAAATACAGATAACGGAAATCAGCGTATCAGACGTGAAAGCCGTTATATCCGCCATCATTGCACGGGGCGCAACCGTTACTGCCGAAAAAGTCAGGCAATGGATAGGGGCGGTTTACCAATACGCCGCCATGCTGGAAATTACCGACCGCAACCCCGCCGCCGTGTTACGTGGGCATTTCGAGCAAGCCAAGACCGACCATCGCCCCGCCCTGCCCCGTGAAGAACTGACCGAGTTTTTTCGCCGCCTGATACTGGCAGAGATTGAGCCGCAAAACAGAATAGCCCTGATTTTGAATATGCTGACCTTTTTACGAAGCACGGAACTAAGGGGCGGGCAATGGAATGAAATAGACTTTGATGCAGCAATATGGACAGTTCCCGCCCAGCGCATGAAGCACGAAAAGACCGCGCCGAAACCGCCCCATGCCGTCCCACTGGCTGACTGGACGCTTGAACTTTTGGCAGAACTGAAAGAGCTTACGGGCAATACGCCGTTTCTGTTTCCGAGCAGAACCAAGACGGACGGTTTTATCAGCGACGCAACAATAGGTCGTATCATTGAGCGTATGGGCTACAAAGGCAGAGTAACCCCGCATGGTTTCCGTTCCCTTGCCAGCAGCGTTTTGAATGAACAAGGCTTCAACCCTGACGCGATAGAGCGACAGCTTGCCCACATTGAAAACAACAAAATCCGCGCCGCCTACAACCGCGCCGATTATCTGAATGAGCGCAAAGAGTTTATGCAATGGTATAGCGACTTTTTGCGGGAACGATACCGCCAAGCATTGCGATTGATTGAAACGGGGGAATAACTCTGTATCCTGTATTTAACAGCCACCTAGTAAAGCCGCCCGAAAAGGCGGCTTTTGTCATTCCAGCTTTCAGACGACCTAATTAGGCAAAAAATACATCAAAATCATGCGTTAAATGCTTGGTTTTGCCAGTTTTGTAATAGGTTTTGACAAATAAAATGCACTTTTTGCGCGCTTATATCAATTTTGCCGCGCTGAATTTTAGACGGGATAAGCCCGCATGAAGCGGAATAAGGCAGTTAAATCGCATTTCAAAACTGATACCACCCCACCCATGACCGAAAAAAGACACCTAATCGGACAGATATAGCCGATTAAAACCCGCCTGACAAGTGAATCAGACGGGTTTTTCTTTTGCTTTATTTTTGGTTAGTGCGCTATTCAATCACTAAATCAGACAAACGCGCTTAAATCGTTTTCAGGGCTGTTTTAGAAAATTGCACAAGCCCGCTAAAACTTTTTTTTAATCATTTTTCATCAAAATTTCATATTTTCAATCTATGAATCTTCTAAAAGGCTTCTAAACGAGTGCAAAAGATAATGCAATTTTTTCTTGTGCAATCATACATCTAGCGAGGAAATGAAAAGTATGTTTTCCTAAAAAAAGAACATCAAACGCCGTATAAGGAAAACAAGCATGAATCATCAAAGCCCATTAGGATTAATCCGCGTTAAAGATTTAGCCCGCCGTTTAAGTGTATCAACAGCGACCATTTGGAACATGACAAACCCCAAAAGCCGCCATTACAACCCCGCCTTTCCGAAGCCCATCAAGGTATCAGCCAATGTTACGGGCTGGATTGAAAGCGAAATCACGGCGTATATCGAAAAATGCGCCGCCCAACGTGAAAACACAGGAGCAAAAGCATGAAACCCGCCTATCAAACCATGAAAGAAGCAGAAGCCGCATTCAGCCGCTTGGCAAAGCTGGAACAACAGCAGGCGGCAAAAGAAGCAAAACACAAAGCCAAGATTCAGGCATTGACCGACAAACACGCCGCCGATATTGAGCCACTGGCAAACGAGCAAACCGCTATCCGCGCCGCCCTTGCCGACTATGCCGCCGCCCACCGTGCCGAGCTTACCAACAACGGGAAAATCAAGACTGCCGCAATCGGCAAAGGTCGTCTGAAATGGCGCAAACAGCCTGACAAACTGGAAATTACAGGCGATACAGAATCTATCATTGCCGCCCTGAAACGCCGCCGCTTGAGCCGCTTTATCCGCGTGAAAGAAGAATTAAACAAACCCGCCATTCTTGCCGAAATCGGCAAACTGAAAACGCCGATAGACGGTATCAAAACCGTATCAGGCGGCGAAGTATTGAACATTGAGACTGGAGCATAACAAATGCAGCTTTCAAAGATACAAATTACCCATGATAACTATCCGATTATCAAGGATGTTTTACCACCGATGGCGCATGAATTAATTACCGTACTTGGACTGGATAAAGCCTTGATTTTGCTTAATGACTATGCAGGCAAACGCCTGCCTGTTACCAACGGCTTGAGAAACACTGAACAAAGCCGATTATTGAGAGAGAAATTAGATTCCATTATCGGTAAAGACGCGGCAGAAAAGATTATTCTTTCTATCTTTCAGCACTATGAACACCGTATATTCATTGTTCCAAAATGCAAAGATGCCCGCGCAAGATTAAGGGATATGGCGATTTTAAAAGATTATGACGAAATGGCACGACAGGGCATTTCTGATTTAAAAATCGTTGATTATTTGCAGGAAAAATACGATTTAAGTATTCGTGCAATCCGTTATTCAATCAAGCGTTCATTTAACTAACTACATGATTTAAGGAAAAAATATGTCAATCCTGATTTATACAGACAGAGCAAAACCCGAACTTGCCCGACAACACGAAACATTGCCTGTTCTTCATAAGATGGTTATCGAGAAGAACAAGGATAAGTATTTGGGCAAACTCAAAGAAGACGAACAATTCACACTGGCAATGCGCCGATATGGTTACAGTGAAGATGATGTCCTTGCCCTCCATCTTGAATATGCTTTTTGCGGTTCGGTGCGGACGTTGCCAAACCCCACAAAAGAAAACTATTTTGGAAGTGAAGAGCGCGTAAAAATCTATAACGCAATCAAAGAGAAAATTAGTCCCGAATTTGCCGACGCGCTGGCTGAAAATATGGACTATGGAATGTGCGGCTTTATTCGTCTTGCCGCCATGTATAGAACACTTGACCCCAAAGAACTTGAAAAAGACGGCAAGGCTTTGATTTGCGAAGAATGGGAAGCCTACACCAAGACCGACGAATACAAGGCAGAAGCCTTTGACGATGGCAGCCTTAGCGCGGAACGCCGCCCGCTGATTGGATGGGCAAACGAAAACGCCCAGCGTTACGGCAAACATCACATGGATTTAATTGATTTGATTGGGACAAAATACAACTTAGGGGGAGTGAAAAGAACATGGTAAGCCGCGCCCGATTAGCCCGAAACGACAAAATAAAATTCAGTCAAAATAAGGTGTTACCCTGTTATTACCAAAGCCGCTGCCAAAATTCAGCGCATTGGTATGACAAAACGCTTGACACCCGCAAGCGTAAAGGGCAATAATGCGTCCGTCGTCTTCAATAGGACGGACAGCCGTGAGAAGCTGATTTTAGACAGGCAGATAAGCCGCCCAAAGAGTATCAGAGCTACCCGATAGCCCGAATACCCCAAGCGGCATTTTATTATCTTGCATTCCCCCTGTTTTACCTTTTTCAATGGCGGGCGGGGGCAAAGTAAGGCGTAAGCCTTGCCGATTACTGTCTAGTCGGTTTCTCACCCTTTGCCCTTTGCCCGCCGCCCCACCGTGTGAGAACGGAAAGGCGGCATATCAGCCAGACAGAAAGGTAACAACATCATGACCTACAATCCCAAAACGGGTACATATTCCCTCAACGAAGACCAATTTTACAGACTGGAAGCCGCCGCACGTGCTTTGTCTAATCTGTCTTATCTTCTTTTCCAAGCTGAAAATATACATGATTATTCAGCCCTAGCGTTTTCTATCGACTATCCCGCCGAAGACCTGAAAGCACTTGTTGCAGAAGTAGGGGGCGAAGCATGAAAACCGCCAACACCCCGCAATATCAATTCACATTAGACGGCTTATCAGCCTTTCTCAATATTGCAGAAAAGACTATCTGCGAACAATCCCAGCAAGGGCGGCTGAATGCCGATGATATTGACGCTTTACACGGCAATATGCAGACAGCTTTATACAATCTTGGCAATGCCCTTGAAATGCTTGGCGCGGACAGAATCGACTATCTCAAAACCAACGACAACCCCGCCTTATGCGGCGGCTTGCTGATAGCGGGCGGCGCAATGAAAGCCTTTGCGTCCATCAATGACACGTTGCAATCTTCACGCCGCCGCTTGACCGAACCCAGCAGCACCGCCAAACCCGCCAAACAGGGCGAATGGGAAAGCTGCTAAAGGTCGTCTGAATCCCATCTAAAAATCCCCTTTATTCCCTTGACAGCCGCCGATATGCCGTTTTGAGCATATCGGCAGGCAAACTACAACCTTATTCAGCCGCCAGCCTGCCAATTTCTCAAAATTTGGGCGTTTTATGCGGCGGGTAAGGGGTAGATATACCTGAAAGGCAAAATGCCATGAAAACCGCTATTTCAGCCCCAAAAATCGAAACCAACAAAACCGCCCCCCGTATTGTCCGAGAGGAACGGAAAAACTTTGTTTTCGGCTTCGCCGTGTCCGTTGCTGTTACCCTGTTTATCCATTCATGCGCCCAAATTGCCACGCCCAAACAGCCTGAAAACCTGCCCGAACAAACCCAGCAATACCCCGCCGACTGGACGGAAAATCCGACCGCTGGAATCGTTTTAGAGCCTGTTTCCGAGTAGCGCGGGGGCAGTCATGAAATACGACCTTGCAGACCTTAAAGCCGCCGCGCATGGACGCTGGCAGGAAATACACTCCGCATTAGGCATAGACCCACGCTATTTGAACACGCGCCGCCATTGCCCTTGTCCGTATTGCGGCGGCAAAGACCGCTACCGCTACACCGACCATCAAGGCGCGGGCGGCTTTATCTGTAATCAATGCACCCCGCAGGGCGGCAGCGGCTTTGATTTGTTGATGTTGGTTTTCGGATATGACTTCAAGGAAGCCGCCCGCCAAGTAGCCGCCGTTTTGGGTTTTTCAGACGACAGAGCGGGGCAATACCAAGCCCGCCGCCCCTTGCTGTCAGAACCCGCCGCGCCGATACAGGACAAACAGCCCGCCTTGCTGAAAACATGGCACGAAGCCCGCCCGCTGGACGGCAACGACCCTGCCAGCCTGTATCTTCAATCACGCGGCTTGCCGCCCGATTCTTGGCAATGGACAGGCGGTGCAATCCGTTTTCATTCCGCCCTTTCCCTTTACGCCTTACGCGCCCTTGACGGACACACCGCCGCCCCTTTGCTGATTGGTTACTACCCCGCCATGATAGCCGCCGTTACCGACACGGGCGGCAGTCTTCAGGGTTTGCACCTGACTTACCTAGCCCCCAATCCAGACGACCCGCGCCGCTGGCACAAACTGAACGCAACCCACCCCGAAACGGGCGAAACATTGCCCGCAAAGAAAATGCGGGCGCGATACCCCGAAGCATTGCGGGGGGCAGCCGTAGCCCTAGCCGCCCCCGATACCGACGGGCGCATTTTGGTATCAGAAGGCATAGAAACCGCCCTAGCTGCCCGCGCCTTGTTCGGTATTCCCGCCGTTGCCACCCTTTCCGCCATCGGAATGACCCGCTGGCAATATCCGCCAAATGCCCGCGCCCTGTTTATTGCTGCTGACAACGACAACAGCAAGACGGGAATCAAAGCCGCCGAAAGCCTAGCCCGCCGCGCCATTTCCGACGGATTGACCGCCGCAATATGGCAGAGCGATACGGCAGGATTCGACGCATTGGACGAATACAACACCCGCCAAAAGGACGAAAAAAAGCCGTCTGAAACCTGATTCAGACGACCGAAAGCTACATTTTCCATTCAAGGATACTGCCATGTTACACCAAAGCAAAAACGACAGCCAAGCCGCCGCCCCCGCAAATGATACGCTGTCGGAATTTGAAACCTTTACCATTAAACCCCGTTACGAATGCACGAAAAACGGCGTTTACTTTATCGGCGTAAAGACCGATAAAGACGGCAACACGAGCGAAGCCGCCCCTCTTTGGCTTTCGGATCCGATACGGCTTATCGGGCGCGGCATAGACAGCGGCGGCAATCATTACCGCATTATCGAATATAGAGACCGCCTGACCCGCCAAACCAAGCAAGCTGCCCTGTCTGCCGCTGATATAGGCACAAATCAGGGCTGGCAGCGTTTGCAGTCATACGGTTTGACTGTCTTATCGGGCAGAGCCAAGCGCGAAAGACTGGCAGACTACCTACAAACCGACGGACAGGACACCCCATACACCGTAACCGCACAAGCAGGCTGGCATGGCAACGCCTACATCTTACCCAGCGGCGAAACCATACAGCCCGGACACGCCCCAAAAGGACAGGCAAAAACCATTTACAACGGAGACAAAAGCCAAGCCGCCGCATACGCCCCAGCGGGAACGCTGGACGACTGGAACGCCGCCATCGGCAAACACCTGACAGGAAACAGCCGCCTTTGCCTTGCGGTCGGAACAGCCCTAGCCGCGCCCCTGATTGAGCTTTTAGGATTGGAAGCGGGCGGATTCCATCTTTTCGGCGATTCACGCGATGGCAAATCTACCGCCGCCCGTGCCGCCTTGAGCGTATGGGGAAACCCCGCCGCCCTTATGCGGACTTGGACGGGCACGGCACACGGATTCAGTAACCTAGCCAACGCCCGTAATGACGGCTTGCTTGTATTGGACGAAATCGGGCAGGCAAACCCCCGCCAAGTAGCCCATACCGCCTATTCAGTTATCAACGGCATATCCAAAGTGCAGGGCGCGAAAGACGGCGGCAACCGAGAATCGACCCGCTGGAAAGTCTTATTGTTTTCCACAGGGGAAAAGCCGCTTGAAAACTTCGTAGAGCGCGGCGGCGAAAAATGGCAGGCAGGGCAGGCAGCCCGCTTGCCGTCTATCCCCAGCAATGCAGGGAAAGGATTAGGCATTTACGACACTTTGCATGACTTCGAGAACGGGGCATTATTGAGCGAACACATCAACCAATCAGCCGCCGCCAACTATGGCACATTGGGGCGCGCCCTGATTGCCCTGATACAAAATACCCATGAATCCGTAGCGACCGCCCGCGCCTTGCAAGATGACTTCATGCAGACCCTGCCCGCATTGAACGGACAGGCGCGAACCGTAGCATTACGCCTAGCCACCACTGCCGCCGCGCTGGAACTTGCCGCCCGCGCCCGCCTGATACCGTTGCCCGTAGGCGGCGGAATTGCCGCCATCAAACAATGCTTTGAAGACTGGCACGAACGGACGGGCGGCGGCAAATACGAAGACCGCGCCATTATCGGACAGGCAGCGGCATTCATGGATATAAACGCCCTGTCTATGCGCTTTTCCGATTGGAACAGCCAAACTGTAAACCGAGACCATGCAGGATACAGACGACAAGAGGGGGAGACGGATGAATACTGGATAATTCCCGTTACTTTTGAAACCGAGATTTGCCAAGATTTTGACAGGCAGAAAGTATGCGAAGTCCTCCACGCTATCCAATGGCTGAAAAAGCCTGAAAGTCAAAGGGGCTGGACGCACCAACGAAAACGGAAAGGCGCAATTAGCCGCTTTTACGTCTTAGCAGGGGAAGCCCCGCCCGATACCGACGAATAAACCAAGCCCGCCCGAACATTCAGGCGGGCTTTTTTGCTTTTGCGGGTTTTACCCGTCAATTTCAGACGACCTTAAAACATAAAACCGCCAAATTTGCAAAATGCGGGCATTTCCCTGTCTGCCTATACCTACCTATACCAAAACAATAAAACCCGCCAAATTCCGCAAATTTACCCCGCTACCGTTCAAATTTCACCGCCAAGCCATACCACCACCCGAAACAGCCCGCCGCCCGCGCTGAAAAAAACCTATATAGGAACACAAAAAAGTGTCGTTACCGTCGTTACCACAAAACTTTACAATATATAAGTACATGAATATAAATATAAAACAGGAAGAAAAAGCGGTAACGACACCCCCCTTTTTTATGTCGTTACCGTGTCGTTACCGTCGTTACCCTTTTCTTTTCATAGACTTATCATGTAAGAATTTGTAAGTATCGACAGGTAACGACACAGATTTTTTTATGTCGTTACCGTGAAAGCCTTGCTCCGTAAGGGTTTGCGGGCGCGGTAACGACGGTAACGACGGTAACGACACCTTTGTGTGTATATATAGCGTTTTTTTCTGAATCAGGATAATGCGGGAAGAAGCGGGATAATCCGAGATGACCGCCCGCCGATTGCCGCCCAATTTTCAGACGACCAAGCGCGGGGAAATGTGTATCATGAGAGCTACAAAATACGCCCAAAAAGTTTTGACTTGTGCAAATTTACGGTATTTTTTACGGTATTTTTATAAATGACTAAATTTAAATTAATTAAAAACAATATCTTAAGCACTCAATTCAAGACCCGCTGTCCACCAAAACAAGAAACCGCTTAGAATTAAAAATCTAAGCGGTTTCTCTTTTCTGTCCAACGCATCGGATAAAAAGAAAAACCGCTTACTATAGTGGATTAACTTTAAATCAGGACAAGGCGACGAAGCCGCAGACAGTACAGATAGTACGGAACCGATTCACTTGGTGCTTCAGCACCTTAGAGAATCGTTCTCTTTGAGCCAAGGCGAGGCAACGCCGTACTGGCTTAAAGTTAATCCACTATATTCCCCCTATCCGATGTATCCCAAGTATTGCATCCAATGCATCTCCACAATAAAAACCAAACTCAATAAAGGCGAGGTTTGCAGACTATCTCTTGCTATCCCCAAATTTCCGTTTGACCATACGGCATCGCCTTATTAAATCTCGTGAAATCAACCCCTCTCAAATAGGAAATCTTTGAAGCAAAAAGGATTGGCTTTACACCAGCGTACAGCCTTATCCCATCCACTCAAATTTTAAAAGCACCATTTTCCAGAACACTGAAAACAAGGCGAGAATTTCTTTCACGCCAAACCCATTCATTTTCCCCTGCCCTTTTCACTGTCTTCGGCTTCATCGCCCTCACCAGATTCAAAGTTCGTCCGTCATTATTTCCTTAGCATCATCACCACCTTGCAGCACCAAACATGAATCCCCCGCCCTTCAAAATCGGTATTTTGTTGATTCGTGATATATCTTTACTTAATTTCAATTAGCTTTGCGTAAATCAAATCCACTGTTTTCAAAAGAACAAATAGCACTTTATTGATAATGAGTATCGTGTTTTCATATATGGACGAGACAAGCCTTCTTTTCTCTGTTAAGGTAGGGCTTTCTGTCAGTTTATGCTGACCCCGATAGACTAAATCCGGAGTAACTTGATGAAATCCAATCTGAAATTAATCGTTCCCGCCGTCCTTATCGCTACCGCGCTGTCTGCATGCGGCAGCTCCGGCTCTAAATCTAAACCGGAAACTGCTCCGACTCCTACTGCGCAACAATCCGCTCCCGCGCCTGAAACGCCTAAAACCATGGAAGTCAATAATATTGAACGCACCAAGGAAGTGGCTTACAAATGCGGACCAAACGGTACTGATCCTTTGAATGTCATGTACGGCTTCCAAGGTGATGAGCCTGTGATTGCCCAAGTGAAATACCAAGGCCAGCTGACTCCGGGTCTTTCCCGCATCGTCGGCACTGGCAATGATGTCAATGGCTTCTGGGGTGAAGGCGTGGCATGGATTGCCAACCGCGCCAACTATGCCAACATCGACAAAGTGGACGGTAATATGCTGACTATCCGTCAACAAACTGTCGTCAACGGTCAAAGCCAAGTCGTGGACAACATCATCACCAAGTCCTGCGTATTGGACCAAACCGCTACGGCACAATTGAACAAAGCACCTGCCAAACCTGCTAAGGGTAAAGGCAAAGCGAAGAAATAAAGACGTTTTATAAAGCGAAAGGTCGTCTGAAAACTTGAAATCGGGTTTTCAGACGACCTTTTTGCATCATCAGCTGTCTTTCTGCATGATTCGGTAAACGGATACCGCGACACCACAAACAGCCTGCCTTAGCGCCGGCTCTCTACAATTGCCCCACACTATCGGCTCAAGGCTGCACACATATCAAGCCGTTTTTTACCACCAGTAATACGGCCGGTAAAACGGGAATCCCCACTCGTCGTAATAGCGGTAATAGCGTGCTTCGCGCAGCTGTTGTTGGGAAATATAATTTTGCCATGCCATCTTGTAGCAGGCTTGGAACATCGGGTCGGACACTTTGTCGATGTATTTCAGGCGGAAGGCTTTTTGTTCTGCACTGGGCGTGCCGACTTGCTCCGCCTGCTCGAACTGTTTGCGCATCAGTTTGGCAGTCTCCGGATCGCATTCGGCAGCCAGACTGACTTGAAGATTCTGTTCATAACGTCTTTGCGCGCGTTCGCGGGCGGCTTTTTGTTCGGGCGTAGTGGCACAAGCGGTCAGGGTTGCCGCGATGCACAGCATCATAGAGGCTCGAATGAGAGACATGATTTTTCCTTTTTATATCAAGGGATAGGGGTAATGTACGCCTTTTGCGGCAAATTGTGAAGCCTGTCGTACCGTCCGTGTTCAGCCGACAAAACGGCAAAGCCCGGCTAAAACAAACCGTACCACCTGACAAGAGGTCGTCTGAAAAGTGAAGGGCCATTTTCAGACGACCTCGTATCTCGCCCTGCTCTTTTTATAGTGATTTCGCCATATTCATTGAAGAAGCCCTTAGCGATACAATATCGCACCATATCCAATCGAATCGAGGTCGTCTGAAAATTGAAAAGGGATTGATATGACGGCAAATCATCACGAAGAAACACCAAGCGGGCAACAGCAGCCGACCAGCCGCCACAAGCGTCGGCATGAACGCCTGCACGCGCCGCCGTTTTGGCAGGCGGACAGGCCGTATCTGCACGAACACCATATTTCCGATGCGCGCTTCCGCAGGCTGGGCTATATCATGGCGATGTTGGCGGGTGCAATCAACGCAGGCGGTTTCTTTGCGTTTTCACGTTATACGTCACACGTTACCGGCTCGATGTCGATGCTGGCAGACGCTGTTTATCTGCGCGAATGGTTAACGGCGGCGGTGGCTTTGATCAGCGTGTTGTGTTTCATTGTCGGCGCAGCGCATTCGGGCTGGGTGGTTTTGTGGACGCAGCAGAAGCGGTTTCGCGGCAGCTTCGGTTTTTCCATGTGGCTGGAAGCGGTTTATCTGCTGATATTCGGCTTGTTCGGTCTGACGACATCGAAGTGGAACATCGGGGACGGGAATTTGGTTTTCCCGTCATTGGCTTTGTTTTTAATGTGTTTCATCATGGGAATGCACAATACGGTGATGACGCTTTTGTCCGGCGGCGCCATCCGTTCGACGCATATGACCGGCACGGCGACCGACTTGGGCATCGAGCTTTCGCGTGCGCTGTATTATTCAAAAAAACATCATCCGCGCCTGCCTCATGTTCATGTCAATAAGCCGAAGATGTGGCTGTTGAACGGCTTGATGTGGGCATTTCTGCTGGGCGGCGTCGTGGGTGCTTGGGGCTACCACAAAATCGGACACCATTTCGCGCTGCCGGTATCCGCCGTCTTGTTCATCTTGGGTGCGGGGTCTGTGGGCTATGATGTGAAAGTGCGCTTGAAATTTGCGCTGGCGGGATGGTATCGGCGGCATCGTGCGAAACAGCGTTAAAAAGCGGTATCGTGGCAAATCCGCATACTGCCATGCCAATTATCGGCTTTCAGTGAACCAAATCGCTTTTCTTTTGCCCAATCAAATAGATACTCCTGCGTGATGACAACCCCTTCAAACCTAGTCTTTTGTTTTGAATGAAAAACACCTTAATCAAGGCTGCCGCGTCGCGTTATCCCTGAAACGCGCGGGCAATGAACGGACAGCGATTGGATTAATGGCAATATGAGTCATGGCGGGAACCATCCCTTCTTCCAACTGATTTTCAGACGACCCCTGCGTCGTTGTCGAAAGGACATCTTAATGAAACTCTTGAAATCCCTAACCGTTGCCGCATTGGCAATCCCTTTGGCACTGACCGGCTGCGTAACCGACCCTGTAAGCGGACAACGCAACACCAGCAAAACCGCCATGTACGGCTTGGGCGGCGCGGCAGTGTGCGGCATCGTCGGCGCACTGACCCACGGCGGTAAAGGCGCGCGCAATTCCGCGTTGGCATGCGGCGCGATTGGCGCGGGCGTAGGCGGCTACATGGACTACCAAGAGAAAAAACTGCGCGAAAACCTGAAAAACACCAACATCGAAGTAGAACGCCAAGGCAACCAAATCAAGTTGGTGATGCCTGAAAACGTCACCTTCGCCACAGGCAGCGCGGCATTGAGCGATCAGGCGCGAAACGCTTTGGCGACCGCCTCCGAAACGCTGGTGCAATACCCCGACACGACCTTGACGATTAACGGTCATACCGACAACACCGGCAATGATGCCATCAACGAACCGCTGTCCCGAAATCGCGCACTTGCCGTTGCCGACTACCTGCAATCCCGTGGCGTAAACGGCTCGCGCCTGACCACCGCCGGCTACGGTTCACGCCATCCGATTGCGTCTAACGCCACAGCCGAAGGCCGCGCCCAAAACCGCCGCGTCGAGATTTTGATCAATCCCGACCAAAACGCCATCAAGGCGGCGAAACAGCAAATGTAAGCTATCCGTCTGAAGATACAGCTTAAAGGTCGTCTGAAATCCGATTTTGGGTTTCAGACGACCTTTTTTTCATAACGGCATCGGTTCGCCGGTTTTGTCACCTATTCATCAGGTTTTCGGTTGAATGCCTCATCACTAAGGCCAAAAGCAAAACAAGTCTTTGATTTTTCAGACGACCTCAAGCCATTCCACCAATATAGTGGATTAACTAAATCAGGACAAGGCGACGAAGCCGCAGACAGTACAGATA
>ERZ773021.324-NODE-324-length-24363-cov-294.57_pt1 | contig 24363 bp, 17 predicted proteins | sample MGYA00511668_ERZ773021 | MGnify/ENA primary metagenome ERZ773021 (study PRJEB29015, sample SAMEA2737961) | human oral metagenome | biome: human oral; feature: human-associated habitat; material: dental | place: China | collected 2032 ... | reverse complement strand
CCGGCCAGCGCCCCGGCCGTGCCGAGCGCGCCCGTCGCCCCCTCGGCACCCGCCGCCCAGGGAGGCGCCGATGCTGGCGGCCCGGGCGGGGGCGAGGCGGCCGACGCGGAGATGATCCGCACCCGGTGGGAGGAGGTCCTCGAGGCGGCCAAGCGCTCGCGGCGCGCCACCTGGGCGCTGGTCGGCCCCAACTCCCGACCGGGCACCGTCTCCGGAGGTGTCTTCACGCTCCTGTTCACCGCCCCCGGCCTCGTGGGCGCCTTCGAGAACGGCGGACACGGCCCCATTTTCTCCGCGGCCCTCCACCAGGCCCTCGGCCTGCGTCTCGAGGTGCACGCCATCGTCGCCGGCGACGACGGGCCGGGCGGTTCCGAAGGCCCCGGCAGCCCAGGCGGCTCTGGTGGCTCAGGAGGCCCGCGAGGACCGCAAGGCCCCGGCGGCCCCGGAGCTGCCCCCTCCGGAGCGGAGACGGCACACAACCCCGGCCCCAGCGTCAGCTCCGCCGTCGGCCACGACGCCGGTCACGGCGGGCCGCAGGGCTTCGACGGTGGCGGCGCCCCGGGCGCAGGCCCGAGCGGACTGGGACCGCAGGCCGGCGCCTTCGACTCTGCGGGCTCGGCCGCCAGCAGCGTGGCGCAGGACGTCAACGGCGCCGGGACGCACACCGGCGGCCAAGGCCCGGCCGAAGCGATGGTCCCCGGTGTCGGTAGTGGCGCTGATAGCTCTGGCCCCGGCGTCGACAGTGCGGAGCTGCACGGCTCCACGGGTGAGCCGGTCGCCGCATCCGCTCCCGCCCCCCGGGGGCTCGCCACCCACGACCCCGCCAGTGCCGCCCATGACGCCGGCCGACCCGCTCAGGGCCCGGCCGTACAGCCGCCCGCCGCTGCATCGGTGCAGCCCACCGACGTCGAGCCGGTCGACCACTCCGGGGCGCGCCGGCCCGTCTCCACCACCTGGGACGACGGCTCCCCGATCCCCGAGCCTCCGCCCGAGGACGACTGGGGCGCCGATCCCTACGCCGAGGACTCCGGGTACGTCACTGCCGATGAACCGAGCGGTCCTGCTGCGCACCACGTGACGCCGGCCGCCGTCGCCCAGGAGACCGCGACCTCACCCGAGCCGCAGCCGGCCCAGGCCGGCGTCGATCCCGCCGCCCCCACCGAGTTCCAGGCGGTCTCCCCGGCATCCCCGGCCGCCTCCGCGTCCCCAGCGCCGACCGCCGCTCCCATGGCGTCGCAGGCATTCCCCGCTGCCGCGAACCCCTCCGATCCCGACGACGGCTGGGGGCCCGTCGCCATCCCCGGCGGGGGCTCGGCCCCGGCCCCGGTCTCCGCGCCCGCCGGCGGCGGCACCGACCCGGACGACGGCTGGGGCCCGGTCGCCGTCCCCGGCGGCGGAACCGTGCCCGCCCAGTCGGCCCCCACCTTCGCGCCCTCCTCAGGCGCAAGCTCAGGATTGCCTGCGTCTCCTGCGTCCACCGGCCCCCAGGCCGCTCCGGCCCCCACCTCGGCCCCAGCTGCCTCCGCCTCACCCGCCCAGTCCCGCTCCGCCCCCGCCGCGCAGGCGCCCGACGAGGCGCCCCTGGCCACCGTCCACCGTCTGCGCGCCCTGCCGGAGATTCCCGGCGGGGCCGCGTCCGCTCCGGCGGCCCCCCAGTCCTTCCAGCAGACGCCCTCCTCCCCGTCCCCGCAGGCGCCCGGAGCTGGCAGCGCACCACGCGCCCCCGGCGCCCCGGAGACCACCGCCGGATCCCCCGGCCTGGCCCCCGTCACCTGGGAGGGGACGGCGTCGAGCCCCTTCAGCCCGGGCCCGCCCCCCGAGGAGCCCAGCGCCTCGAGCGCACCACCCGAGGACGAGTCCACCTGGGCGCCGTCGGGCATCGCCGGCTCGCGCCTGGCCGCCGCCATGGCCGCGGCCCGCGCCGCCGCCCAGGAGGCCGACACCGACTCCCTGGCCGACGACACCCCCAGCGAGGACGATCCTGACGCCGAGGACGCCGGCGTCGTCGGGCTCGAGGTCGTCAAACGGATCCTTGGCGCCCAGGTCATCGAAGAGGTCACCGTGACCCAGGAAGGACGCTGACATGCCCGCCGTCTACGAAGGCGCCGTCCAGGACCTCATCGACGAGTTCGGCGAGCTGCCCGGCATCGGCCCCAAGTCCGCCCAGCGCATGGCCTTCCACGTGCTCGCCGCCGACGCGGCCGCCGTCGAGCGCCTCATCGAGGCCCTGCGCGCCGTCAAGGCCAAGGTCCGCTTCTGCGAGACCTGCGGCAACATCGCCGAGGCCCCCCAGTGCGCCATCTGCCGCGACCCCCGCCGCGACCAGCGCGTCATCTGCGTCGTCGAGGAGCCCAAGGACGTCGTCGCCATCGAGCGCACCCGCGAGTACCGGGGGCTCTACCACGTGCTCGGCGGCGCCATCGATCCCATCAACGGCGTCGGCCCCGACGACCTGCGCGTGCGCGAGCTCTTCAGCCGCCTGGGAGACGGCGAGGTCGAGGAGGTCATCCTGGCCACCGACCCCGACGTCGTCGGCGAGGCGACCGCCGCCTACCTCACCCGCATGCTGCGCACCATGGCCGTGCCCGTCTCCCGGCTCGCCTCCGGCCTGCCCGTGGGCGCCGACCTGGAGTACGCCGACGAGGTCACCCTCGGGCGGGCCTTCGAGGGCCGACGCCGCGTCGAGGACTGACCGCTCCGGTCAGGGGGAGGGGCAGGCCCGCCACACTTCGACCAAAACTTCAGAAACGACGCGGCTCCGGGGCGATTGTGAAGATTCTGTCGAAGTGTGGGCCGGCGATGGGGTGTAAGTCGCGGGGTGTGGGGCGGCGCTGCGGTCCGCGGACTGGGCGCTGGGGACCGCGTGATGTGTCGGCAACACGGCACGCCGTATGCTTGCCCCAGCCACGTCGTCGTGGGCGCCGCGCGGCGACGGCTCCATCCCCGGAAGCCCCTGCCAGGACGCCCGCACCGGCGCGGAGCACCTGATGCTAGACACGCACTGATTCCAGGACCCGAGGAGCGCCTTATGGCACTGGTCGTCCAGAAGTACGGCGGCTCGTCCGTCAGCGACGTCGACGCGATGCGACGCGTCGCCCGGCGCATCGTCGCCACCCGCGAGGCCGGTAACACGGTCGTCGTTGTCGTCTCCGCGATGGGGGACACGACCGACGAGCTCCTCGACCAGGCCGCCGCCCTGACCACGGATGCCCCCGCCCGCGAGATGGACATCCTGCTGTCCGCCGGTGAGCGCATCTCCGTGGCCCTGCTCGCCATGGCCGTCTCCGAGCTCGGCGTCCCGGCGCGCGCCTACACCGGCGCCCAGGCCGGGGTCCTCACCGACTCCAAGTACGGCAAGGCCTCCATCGTCGGCGTGCTGCCCGAGCGCGTGGCCCGCTCCATCCAGACCGGCTCGGTCGCCATCGTCGCCGGCTTCCAGGGCATCAACGAGGTCGAGGACACCACCACCCTGGGGCGCGGCGGCTCCGACACGACCGCCGTCGCCCTGGCCGCGGCCCTCAACGCCGACGTCTGCGAGATCTACACCGACGTCGACGGCCTGTTCACCGCCGACCCCCGCATCGTCCCCACCGCCAAGCGCATCGAGTCCCTCTCCAGCGAGGAGACCCTGGAGCTGGCCGCCCATGGCGCCAAGATCCTCCACCTGCGCGCCGTGGAGTACGCCCGCCGCTTCGGGGTGCCGCTGCACGTGCGCTCCTCCTTCTCCGACAAGACCGGGACCTGGATCTACGACGGCCGCCGCGAGGGCGCCTTCGTGCCCTCGGTCGTGGCCGCCCAGCTCGACGACGTCGTCGCCGCCGACACTGACAGCTCGCCCAGCGCTCCCAGTGCCCCGAGCGCCTCAAGCCCGGCCGCCCCGCAGTCCGCCGACGAGGCCCGGGGAGCCGCCCCGGCCGCCCCGGCCTCGCCCTCAGACCCCGCCGGGCTCGACGAGGGGCCCTCGGCCTCCGTCGTCGACACCGCGCACCGCAATGCCATCGCCGCGCGGGCCCAGGCCCGCCCCCGCCCGTCCGCCAAGGAGGACCACGTGGAAGCCCCCGTCATCTCCGGAATCGCCCACGACCGCAGCCAGGACAAGATCACGCTCGTGGGCGTGCCCGACGTCCCCGGCGCCGCCGCCCGCATCTTCGCGATCGTGGCCGGCACCGACGCCAACATCGACATGATCGTCCAGGACGTCTCCGCCGAGGGGACCGGCCTGACCAACATCTCCTTCACCTGCCCCGACGGCGACTCCGCCGCCGCCCGCGAGGCCCTCGAGGCCGCCCGCGAGGAGCTGGGCTTCCGAAGCCTGCACTTCAACCCCGACATCGGCATCCTGTCGCTGGTGGGGGCCGGCATGCGCTCCAACCCGGGGGTCTCCGCGCGCCTGTTCGGCTCGCTGAGCGAGGCCGGGGTCAACATCCACATGATCTCCACCTCCGAGATCCGCATCTCGGTGGTGGTCGACGACGCCGTACTCGACGAGGCCGTGCGCGCCGTCCACTCCGCCTTCGGCCTCGACGCCCAGGCCGCCGAGGCGGTCGTCTACGGAGGGACCGGACGATGAGCAATCCCGTGAACACCTACACCGGAGTGGCCGACGGCGTCAGCGTCGCTGTTGTGGGGGCCACCGGCCAGGTCGGCCGCGTCATGCGCGCCATGCTGGCCGAGCGCGACTTCCCCGCCCGCTCGGTGCGCTTCTTCTCCTCGGCCCGCAGCGCCGGGACCGTCGTGGACTTCCGCGGCGCCCAGGTCGAGGTCGAGGACGTCGCCACCGCGGACCTGAGCGGCATCGACGTCGCCATCTTCTCCGCCGGGGGCGCGGCCTCGCGCGAGCACGCCCCGCGTTTCGCCGCTGCTGGGGCCGTCGTCGTCGACAACTCCTCGGCCTGGCGTAAGGACCCCGAGGTGCCGCTCGTGGTCAGCGAGGTCAACCCGCACGCGCTGCGCGAGCGCCCCAAGGGCATCATCGCCAACCCCAACTGCACCACCATGGCGGCCATGCCCGCCCTCAAGGTGCTGCACGAGGAGGCCGGGCTCATCCGTCTCATCGTCTCCACCTACCAGGCCGTCTCCGGCTCGGGGCGGGCCGGGGTGGCCGAGCTGGCCGGGCAGGTGCGCGCCGTTGTGAACGAGGACATGGAGGGCCTGGCCCTGGACGGGCGGGCAGTCGAGTTCCCCGCGCCGGAGGTCTACGTCGACACCATCGCCTTCAACGCCGTGGCCTGGGCCGGGAACGACGCCGGTGACGGCTCCGGTGAGACCGACGAGGAGCAGAAGCTGCGCAACGAGTCCCGCAAGATCCTGGGGATCCCGGACCTGCTGGTCTCCGGCACCTGCGTGCGCATCCCGGTGTTCTCCGGCCACGGGCTCAGCGTCAACGCCGAGTTCGAGCGCGAGATCAGCGTCGAGCGCGCCCGCGAGCTGCTGGAGGCGGCGCCCGGCGTCACCTACCAGGATGTGCCCAGCCCCCTCAGGGGCGCCGGCCGCGACGGCACCTTCGTGGGGCGCCTGCGCGCCGACCAGGCCTTCGCACCGGGCCACGGCCTGCAGTTCTTCGCCGTCGGGGACAACCTGCGCAAGGGCGCGGCCCTCAACGCCGTCGAGTTGGCTGAGCTGGTCGCCGCCGAGCTGCGGGACTGACTGGGTTATTCCTTTTCCGCCGAGCCGGGCACTTTTCGCGTGAGGCGACCGTTCTTCGGTCGGGCCGCGCGAGAAGTGCCCGGCTCGCTTACTGCTCGGTGGACGACGGCGTCGCCGCGCTCCGGAAGATGCTGAAGAAGTGAGCCGTCACTGCGGTGGCGACGATCGGTACGGGGACGACTGTGACGGAGTAGCGCACAGCGCCCTCAAGGCCGTCCCAGAAGAAGAAGCCGATGAGCACGCAGACGAGGCATGTGAGGGGGACGATCGGAGAGATCGCGGCGAGCAGGGTGATGACGGCGCCGCAGAGGAAGTAGACAGCTGCGTCGAGGAGGAATCCCGCGCGAAGGGAGGTGAATACCTCGGGATGTGACACGAGCGGTAGGGAGATCGCGATCCCGAGCAGGAGGCCGAGAACGGACGTGGTGGCCAGGGATGTTGTGGGGGCCTCGCGGTGAATGAGGCGCCGGTACCAGCCTCCTTGAACCAGGCATGTGGCGGCGGCGGTGCCGAACATGATCCCGGACAGTGCCCACAGAGTTGGTGCGGCTTGGGAGAGGTGGATGTCGGCGTCCTCGACGGTCTCAGGCAGGCCTGCTGCTGCGGTGGCGATGACAGCGAAGACGGCGCCGGATAGTCCTTGAGCGCGGCACGACCCCCGTGAGAGGAACCCGAGGAGCGCGGCTGATATGGCGATGACCGTCAGCATGAGCCCGATCGTGTCAGTGTCGTGCTGACCCGCGTCCCGGGCATCCAGCAGGCTGAGGACGATAGCCGTGGATGCGAGGGCCGCCGCCGGCGTGCGCAGCTGCTGAAAAGAGATCGCATTCTTCATGGGTGTCCTTGTGCTGTGGTGAGATCTGGGATTCTGTGGGTTGGCTCAACGTGATTGGTCGTGGCTTCTTGTAGTGATACATGGTGAGCAGCCCGGCTGTGGTGGAGATGGCGAGAAGAGGGATGGGGAGAATATCGGCCAGGTAGATCCTTGCCGCCTCCTCGTTGTCGAAGGTGTGGTAGCGGACAAGGGTGATGACCAGATAGATCGGGGGAATGAAGGGTGATAGTCCGGCAAATGCAGTCATTACGAAACCGCAGAGGAATGTGATGACAGACATGCTGGTCTGTCCGGGGGTCGCCCATAAGCGAGGGGGTGAGGTGCTCACGAGTGGTGCGGACGCCAGGAGGCTGGCAAGTATTGCGACTGCCATTCTCCCGAGGAACTGGTCCGTGATGCTGAGAGTTGAGTGATGCTTGCTCGTGCGGCTGATGGTGGTGCATGTTGCTGCGGCCGATCCGCACATGATTCCAGCCAGGAGCCACAGGATTGGAGAGATCTCCGAGAGAGCGCTCCGTCCTTGTTCACTGTCTGCTGGCATGATCTCACCCATGAGGGCGGCGACAGTGAATACTGCACTTGTAGCCCCTTGTGCTTGCGGGGAATTGTAGGTGGCCACTCCTGCGGAGACTATCCAGAAAACAATTGCGGATAATGTGTTGAATGAGTCGATTGAAAATGAGGTGGAGTCGGGGTCGAGGCTATGCAGTTCCGTGAGTGCGATGATGGCGAAGGCGCTAAGGGCAACTGCTATCGGCGCCTGCAGTGGCCGGAACGGTTTGATCTCATTCATGTGGCGATGCTGCTCTTCTCAAGGGGTGGGAGGTGCCCGGCGTGTTGTCGGGGTGCTGCGGCGCCGTGGCTCGATCTGGGTGGTGCGTCGTCGGGAAGTGTAGTGAAGAAAATTGTCCGTGTCGGCGGTTGGAGTCCGCCGAATAGTGAATGTGGTGATGTCAGGCCGGTTGCCTGTGTCGGCGCACGAGGGGGCTGGGCCCGGTGGTGTGGCGGCAGACGTCGCAGGGCCGGTGGGTATTCTCCTGCCCATGGGACCACTTGCCCCGAGTGGGGACGTTCGACGTCGTCGGGGACATTTCTGTGCGGTCGGGGGCGTTCGACGCCGTCGGGGACCGGAATCCTGTCCCCGGACGCGCAGGATGTCCCCCTCCGGGGCCGCGTGCACCCGGCTGCGTGGAATGTCCCCGTCCGTAAGGGGTAGAAGGATGGACGGTGCCGGCAGAAGTGCGGGCGTCAGCGTTAGGTGATGGGTGCACTTCCCATGCGAGGTGGGTCTTTCCCGTGGGGTGGTTGTGGTCAGGGTCTTCGTTCTGATGTGGCGACCGGTGAGCCTGTTTCGGCTCAGACTCGGAGGTCGCCGCGGGGACCTCCTCCGGCTCGGGTGGGTGCGCACCAGCCGGGCGGCATGCCAGACCTCGTCGAGCCGTGAGGGCGTCACCGTCAGACTGAACCGTGAGAGGAGAACTGGCCTACCTGGCTCGGATGCTGCGAGACGGACGGCGACGGCCCGAGGGGTGGAACGTGTCCTCACCGATCCGAGGCGTGTACCTCCAGAAGACGGTCGATGCGCTCGCTCAACTCGCTGACCTGCGCCTGCAAGGCTGCCACCTGCGCCTGCGTGGCAGCCTCCTGCTCGGCGTTCTCCTCCTCGACCAGCGAGACGATCCACGAGGCCAGGGTCGCCGTGACGACGCCGGCCAGTGCCACCCCACCGATCATGAGCAGCGCCGCGATGAAACGCCCCTGCGTGGAGACCGGGAAGGTGTCGCCGTAGCCGACGGTGGTGATCGTCGTCAGCGCCCACCACAGAGCCTGGCCGAAGGACCGGATCGAGGAGCCCGGCTCATGACGCTCCGCCTCCAGCACGGCCAGTGCCGAGGTGAAGATGAGCAGGGCGGCGCTGCCGACCGCGTACAGGGAGATGCGCCCCCGCAGCGCGGTGCCGGCGCTGCGTTGCATGATGCTCACGAGCGTCACCAGACGCAGGAGCCTGAGCGGCCGCAGGATTGGCAGAACGATGATCGCCAGGTCGGGCAGGTGGCGGAGAAACCAGCGGCCCCGACTCGGCGCCAGTACCAGGCGGACAAGATAGTCGACGCCGAACAGTGCCCACACGGCGCCGATCACCAGCTCGGCCATCTCCTTGGCTGCACCTTGCGCGTTGGTGAGTATCTCCCAAGCGTAGACGCCCAGGAAGATGACGGCGGCGCCGGTCAGTGGCCACTCCGTGGCTCGTTCCCACGCCCGCAGCCGAGTACCCGGGATGATTTCTGACGGCATGGACCGATGGTAGACGGCGCTGGGGACAGAACTGTGTTGCCCTCACCGGTGGGGACGGTCGACGCTGTTGGGGACATTTCTGTGCGGTCGGGGACGATCGACGCCGTTGGGGACCGGAATCCTGTCCCCGGACGCGCAGGATGTCCCCGTCTGGAACGGCGCGCACCTGGCCGCGCGGAATGTCCCCGGCCGCACTGTGCAGGGCTGGGTCAGGTGGTGGAGCCGCGACTCGTGGGAGGGGTGTCGTCTGTCTGGGGCTGGTCGTGGTCAGGGTCTTCGTTCTGATGTGGTGGCTGGTGAGGTGGATTCGGCTCGGCCTCCGAGGGCGGTGCGTCGGCCGTCTCCTCCTGCTCGATTGAGGTTCGCACCAGCTGTGCGGCCCGCCAGACCTCGTCGAGCTGGGCCTCGACCCGGGTGCGGGCGTCGTCGAGCCGGGAGGGTCTCACCGTCAGACTGAGTCGCGGGATGACGACCGGTCGCCCCGGGTCGGCACCACCGGTGGGTGGGGCGTAGACGGCTTGGACCTTCACGCGCCCCCAGTGTGCCGGGACCTCCTGAACCCCGAGCTCGTCGCGGCTGGAAGGCAGGGTGAGGCTGGGGGATTCCTGGCTCACGACTGACATGGCTCGCGGGGTCATGCGCACCGCGATCGAGCGGCGGCGTACGGCGGCATACACCAGTGCCACGAAGAGCACCATGAGCAGAAGGGACACGCCCCAGGTGGCCTCTTCGACCAGCTCTTGGGTGGATTCGCTGTAGATCAGGGGATGTGGGACGGCTATCACGAGGAACGGGGAAGCCACTAGCAGCGTGCCCGCGAGTATCGCCCACGCCATCCCCATGCCACGCCTGTTCGGGCTCTGGGAGATATGAAGGAACTGTGCCGACGCGATATCGCGATGGGTCACCGTCGCGTCCTTGGCGAGCCACCGGTCAGTGCCGATGAAGCAGAAGGTCGCCCCGAAGCTGAAGCCGGTCAGCACGAAGCTGTAGATGAGCGTTGCCATGACTGCCTGAGCCACGGCGTCGCCCGCTGCGCTGCTGCCGTCCGGATAGGCCATGGCTTCATCCAGGGAAGCCAGGGCGTAGGCGGCGATGAAGAAGGCGGCCGGGTAGAGGGCAGCGATGCCGATGGTGGCTAGATATCCCAGACATCCGAGTGCGTAGGTTCCGGTGGTGGGGCGAGTGCGGATGTAGATCGCCATGGGCGCCCTCCTGAAACTGTCGGCAGGTTGGTTGTGTCTGGCGAGTCAAGTCTGGGGGTGGTAGGCGCCTCCCGCCCATGGGGACTGTTCACCTCGGGTCGCATTCGACGCCGTCGGGGACCGGAATCCTGTCCCCGGACGCGCAGGGTGTCCCCGCCCGGAGCGGTGTGCACCCTGCCGCGTGGAATGTCCCCGGCCGCAGGAGGCTCGAGGTCGAGTGGTGCCGGCAAGAGTGTGGACGGTGGTGACCGGAGGGTGCGCGGTGCCAGTGGGAGACGGTGCCAGTGCAAGGCCGGGCGGCCCCGCCAAGAGGATTCGCCGGCTCCAGGAATAGGTTGGGCCCCGGCCGTGTTGGCCGCAGTGGAACCCATCTGTCTCCACAGTCTTGAAAGGAACACTCATGGCCACCAAGAACATCACCGGCCCCGAGTTCAAGGACACCATCCACGGCGAGGGCATCACCATCGTCGACTTCTGGGCCTCCTGGTGCGGCCCGTGCATGCGCTTCGCCCCCATCTACGAGAAGGCTTCCGAGGCCAACCCGGACATCACCTTCGCCAAGGTCGACACCGAGGCCGAGCAGGAGCTGGCCGGGGCCCTGGGCATCTCCTCGATCCCCACGCTCATGGTCTTCCGCGACAACGTGCTGGTCTACCGCGAGGCCGGCGCCCTGCCCGCCCCCGCGCTGGACTCCCTCATCACGCAGGTGCGCGAGCTCGACATGGACGAGCTCAAGGCCAAGATCGCCGAGGAGGAGGCTACCTCCGGCGCTCAGGCCTGATCCGTCAGGTACCGCGGGGCCGCCTCTCGGCCCCTGCAGCCGTCCGACGTCGCCCGGGAACCCGCCGTTTCCGGGCGACGTCGTCGTCTGTTGCCCGGCTCGCCCACCCAAGGGCAGAACATTACGTTTTGATATCCTATGATGGCCCGCGTGAAGTTGGAGTCCCACGTCAGCCACGCTGTCAGAGCCCGATGGGCAGTCCCCGTCGGTGCCTCGGGCCGCGATGCGCTGGTGCGCCACCTCGTCTACGCCTTCCTGCGTTCTGACCCCGAGGGTGCCACGGACTGGATCGACTCGACGGTCCCCACCGACCCCGACGAGCTGCGCACCATGCTCGACTTCCTCCTCACCGCCCGCCCCCCGGCCCCCTTGCCCGAGGACATCGCCGCCGACCTCGACACCCTCCTGGAGGCCGAGGCCGCCGAGCGCGGCATGGTCGACGCCACCGAGATTCCGCCCCTGGCCATCACCGACCACGTGCCCGGCCTGCTGGGCCGCAACGTGGCCTTCTGGCGCGGCGACCTCACCCGGCTGCGCGCCGGCGCCGTCCTCAACGCTGCGAACTCCGGGATGCTCGGCTGCTTCGCTCCCGGGCACCGCTGCATCGACAACATCATCCACGCCGTCGCCGGCCCGGCCCTGCGCGCCGAGTGCGCCCGCTACATGACCTGGGCGGAGACCTTCGACCCCACCCGCCGCCAGGGCGGGGAGCCCGCCGGCCGAGCCGTCTTCACCGGCGGCTACCACCTGCCGGCCCAGCACGTCATCCACTCGGTGGGACCCGTCATCGAGGACGGGCGCAAGCCGACCCTGCGCGACCGGCGCCTGCTGTCCTCGTGCTACACGAGCGTCCTCAACGTCGCGCACGCCGCGGGGCTGGGCAGCGTCGGCCTGTGCTCGCTGTCCACGGGCGTCTTCGGCTACCCCAAGCGGCAGGCCGCCCTGGTGACCTTGGAGACGATCGGTCGCTGGCTGGCGGCCCACCCCGACTCCCGGATGCGCATCGTCATCAGCCTCAACGCCGACGTCGACGTCGCCGCCTACGAAGCCGCCCTCGCCCCGCCGCCCTGGAGGCCGTGAGAGGTTACGAGAGGCCTGAGCCCTCAATGCGCCCGAGGCGGCGTACTGCACGAGGGTCGGGCGCCACTGGCCGACAGGTGGGTGTACTCCACGCGGTGCGGGGGTTCGTGCAGTACGGACAACCTCCGGCCAGTACGTCCCAGACTTCGTGCAGTGCGTGCGGCTCTGGGCGCCGACTTTGGACCAGATCCACTGAGGGCGGTCAGTTCGCCTGGGCCCGGGCCGCGGCGCGGGCGGCCGCCGGGGCCGCGGTCGCAATCGTCTCCAGCTCCGCCTCGCCGTGCGCGGCCGAGACGAACCAGGCCTCGAAGACCGACGGCGGCAGGCCCACCCCCGCCTCGAGGAAGGCGTGGAAGAAGGGCCCGTAGCGCCAGGTCTCCTGAGCGCGGGCGGCTTCATAGTCGCTCACGCCCTGCTCGGCGGCCCGCTGCCCGAACATGAAGGAGAACAGCGAGCCCGCCCGCTGCACGCGGTGGGGCACGCCCTGCTCGGTCAGGGCTGCCGAGACCACCTCGCTGATGGCCTGGGCGCGGGCGGCAACCGAGGCGTAGACGGCGTCGTCGGCTAGCTGGAGGGTGGCCAGGCCGGCCACCGTGGCCAGCGGATTCCCCGAGAGCGTGCCCGCCTGGTAGACGGGGCCGTCCGGCGCCAGCAGGTCCATGACCTCCGTGCGCCCGCCGACGGCGGCCAGCGGCATCCCGCCACCCACGACCTTCCCGAAGGTCACCAGGTCCGGCACCCAGGCGGCGCGCTCGCGCCAGTCGGCGCCCGGCCAGGAGGGGGCTGCGACGTCGGCGGGCTCAGTGGCCAGGCCCGGCAGGTCCGAGGTCCAGCCGTCGACGGCCTCCAGGCCCCACCAGCCGGCCGGGCCCACGCGGAAGCCGGTGAGGACCTCATCGAGGATCATGAGCGCGCCGTGCTCGGCGGTCACCCGGCGGATCGCGGCGTTGAAGCCGGGCGCCGGCGGCACGATTCCCATGTTGGCCGGGGCGCCCTCGGTGATGACTGCGGCGATCTCGGTGCCCCGTTCGGCGAAGCAGGCCTCCAGGGCGGCGACGTCGTTATAGGGCAGGACGATCGTCTGGGCGGCCACCGCCGCGGGCACGCCGGCGCTGCCCGGCAGGCCGCCGGTGGCCAGACCCGAGCCGGCCGCCGCGAGCAGGCCGTCACTGTGCCCGTGGTAGCAGCCGGCGAACTTCACCACCAGGTCGCGGCCCGTGGCGCCGCGGGCCAGGCGCACGGCTGTCATCGTCGCCTCGGTGCCGGTGGACACGAAGCGTACCTTCTGCGCGGCCGGCACCCGGCGGCGCACCTCCTCGGCCAGGAGCGTCTCCGTGGCGGTGGGGGCGCCGAAGGACAGGCCGCGGGCGGCGGCCGCTTGGACCGCGGCGACGACCTCCGGGTGGGCGTGGCCCAGGAGCGCCGGGCCCCACGAGCCCACCAGGTCCACGTAGCTGCGGCCCTCGGCGTCGGTGACGTGGGCGCCGCCGGCCGAGGCGATGAACCGGGGCGTGCCCCCCACCGAGCCGAAGGCGCGCACGGGGGAGTCGACGCCCCCGGGGATGACGGCGCGAGCCGCCTCGAACAGGGCGGTGTTGGTCGAAGCGGTGGCGCTGGAGGGCCGGCCTGCGGGCTGCGATTGCTGAGTCACGGTGATCCTGTCGATGAACTGGTCAGGGCCGGTTCGGGAGGTGACCTCGCGCCGGCCGGAACTGATTCCCAACCTACCGGAACGATCCTGCCCTCCGTGGCTCTTGTATCAGTGCAGGGCCGGGTTCTCGGCGATCTCCCGGGCCCAGTAGGTCAGCACCATGTCCGCCCCCGCCCGCACGATCCCCAGCACCGACTCGGCGATGACGCGCTCGCGGTCGATCCACCCGCGCTGCGCGGCCGCCTCCACCATCGCGTACTCGCCGCTGACCTGGTAGGCGGCCACCGGCACCGGGGAGGCGGCGGCAACGTCGGCCAGCACGTCCAGGTAGGGGCCGGCCGGCTTGACCATGACGATGTCCGCCCCCTCGGCGACGTCGAGCATCACCTCGCGCATGCCCTCGCGGCGGTTGGCCGGGTCCTGCTGGTAGGCGCGCCGGTCCCCGGTGAGCGTGGAGCCCACGGCCTCCCGGAACGGCCCGAAGTAGGCCGAGGCGTACTTCGCCGAGTAGGCCAGGATCGCGACGTCATCGTGGCCGGTGGCGTCCAGGGCGGTGCGGATAGCGGCGACCTGCCCGTCCATCATCCCCGACGGCGAGACCATGTGGGCCCCGGCCTCCGCCTGGGAGACGGCCATGGCCTGGTAGGTGGCCAGGGTGGCGTCATTGTCGACCTCGCCGGCGCGCGGGCCGTCGGGGCGGATGAGCCCGCAGTGGCCGTGGCTGGTGAACTCGTCCAGGCAGGTGTCCGCGCACACGACGACCTCGTCCCCGACCTCCGCGCGCACGGCCGCGATCCCGCGGTTGAGGATGCCGTCCTCGGCCCAGGCCGCCGTGCCGGCCTCGTCCCGGGTGGCGGGAACGCCGAACAGGTCGATGGCGCCGATGCCTGCCTCGGCGCAGGCGGCGGCCTCGCGGCGCAGCGAGTCCAGCGTGTGCTGGACGACCCCCGGCATCGCCTCCACGGGGCGGGGGGCGTCAATGTCCTCGCGCACGAACACCGGCAGGATGAGGGCGGATGGGTCCACGACGTGCTCGCGCGCCAGGCGTCGCATCGCGGGGGTGGTGCGCAGGCGCCGGGGGCGGACCGTGGGGGCCTGCGGGTCGGGGACGGAGCGGCGCGACAGGAAGTCGGCGGCCGGTCGGAGGGCGTCGGTCATGAGGTGCTCCTAAGTGGGGGAGTGGTGGATAGCGTTGGGTCCGACGTCGTGACGTCGATAGTGGCTTGGAGGACCCCCTCGGGCGTGGGGGAGGGGGCGACGGCAGCGACCGTCAGACCGAGCTTGCGGGTGGCCGCCGCCGTGGTGGCGCCAATGGCCACCAACCCAGTTCCCTGCGGCGGTGGGCCGAGCAATTCCAGGACGGCCCGCGTTGTGGACGGGGCGGTGAGCACGACCGCGTCCACGCCTCCGGCGGCCCAGGCGCGATCCAGGTCCGGGGGCAGGTCGTGGGCTTCTGCTGTGACGGTCGTGTAGGCGGCCACCTGCTCCACCTCCCAGCCCGCTCGACGCAGGCCCTCCGCCAGTGCCGGGTCGGCCAGAGCCGAGGCCGGCAGCAGCACCCGCTTCGCCGCACTCGGAGCAGGCGGGGGGCAGACGAGTACGGGCTCCTCCAGGAGTGCAGCGGCCGAGCCCCGGGACACCAGGTCGGGGGCGGCGCCGGTGAGCTCGGTCCAGGCGCGCGCGGTCGCCGGCCCGACGACGGCCACCTGCAGCGCCGAGGGCACAGGAACGTGCAGGTACGGCGCCAGTGCCTCCACGGTTCGGGCCGAGGTGAGCACTAGCCAGGCCGCCTCGCCAGCCACGATCCTGCGCGCAGTCGCCTCCAGCGCCGCCGCCTTACCCGGAACCGTCCGCGTCACAGCCGCGCGCAGCACCCGCGCCCCGGCCCGCTCCAGTGCCGAGGCGATACGGTCGCGCTCCTTGAGGCGCGGCAGCAGAACCACCCGCCCCGACAGCGGCGCCCCGCCGCCCTCCCGGGGGTTGCCCGGGAGGCTCCCGGCCGAGTCATTGCGTGAGGTGGACTGCGCCATGGCCTCAGTCCCGCCGGGGCTTGTTGGCGTGCAGGTCGACGATCTGGTCGGCGCCGTCGTCCAGCAGGACCTCGGCCGCCCTGACCCCCAGCGCCTCGGCCGCCCGAACCGCCGCCGTGTCCCCGGGGGCCCCCGGCCCGCCGGAGGCCTCGGGCAGCTCAGTGCTCAGCTCGCAGCCGACCTCCTGACCGCCATCGAGTGAGGTGACCACCGCTCGCAGCACGAGCACCCGCGGCGAGCGGCGCGAGACCGCCGAACCGCGCGGCACCACCGGCCCGGCATCCTCCGTCTCCAGGCGCCCATCGGCCCGATCCGCGGCGCCGACTGGCCGCGGGCCAGCGCCCGCCGTCCCGGCATCCTGCCCAGTCCCCACTCCCTGGCTGGTCCTGGTCTCGGCGGTGTCATTGTCGCGGAAGCCCTCGTTCCAGCCGGTTCCGTGCTCGGCGTGCTCCTCCCGAGGCTCCTGGCTGTCGTCCCGCAGGTACGCCCAGGCCCCCACCGGCGCCGCGCAGCCCGCCCCGAGCCGGGCCATGAGCGCCCGCTCGGCCGTCACCGCCAGGCGCGTGGGCTCGTCGTCGAGCGCCGCCACCGCCCGGGCCAGCTCCGGGCAGTCCTCGCCGGCTCGCGCCTCCACGGCCAGGGCCCCCTGAGCCGGCGCGGGCAGCATCGTCTCCAGGTCCAGGACCTCGCTCGCGCAGTGCTCCAGACCCAGACGCCGCAGCCCCGACAGGGCCAGGACCACCGCGTCCAGGTCGCCGGCGGCATCGGCTCGGCTCGGCGCCACCGGCTCGTCGGTCCCGACGCCGACCGCCTCCAGGCCTCGCACCCGCGCCAGGCGCGTGGGCACGTTACCGCGCAGGTCCACCACCTCCAGGTCGGGGCGGGCGGCCAGCAGCTGGGCGGCCCGGCGCGGCGAGCCGGTGCCCACGCGGGCCCCCTCGGGCAGGTCGGCCAGGGTCAGGCTGTCGCGGGCGCACAGGGCGTCGCGCGGGTCCTCGCGCGCCGGCACGCAGATGACCTTCAGCCCTTCGACCGGCTGCGTGGGCAGGTCCTTGAAGGAGTGGACCACCAGGTCCACCTCGCCATCCAGGAGCGCGTGGCGCAGCCGGGCCGCGAAGACCCCCACCCCACCGAGCTGTCGCAGGGGAGTGCGGTCGCCGTCGCCGTCCGTGCGCACGGTGACCAGGTCGATGCTCAGGCCGCCGGAGCCCTCGCTGGCCTCGCCGGCCGCGGTGGCCGCACCGCCCCCACCGGCCGCCATCAGCGCGTCAGCGACCTGCCCGGACTGGGTCAGCGCCAGGCGCGAGCCGCGCGTGCCCAGGCGAAGCCGCCGGGAGTCAGTCCCCGTCGTGGTCATGCATCCCCTCCTCGTGCGCGGTTCTCAATCGTCGCGTTCGTACCGTAGGGCTCGCCTTCGTACCTTGGGGGTACGAACTCGCGACCTAATATACGAACGCGCCGCCCGCCTCCGTCCCGGCGCGGCGCTTCATACGCCATGGGAACCCACCAGGCGCCCGGCCGCGGTGCGTGCGTGCTCGACGACGGCCGCGATCCCGGTCCCCGCCACCCACGCTCCGGTGACCTCCAGTCCTGTCACCGGTGCCAGCTGCTCCTCCAGGCGCCTCGTGCGCTCCCGGTAGGCGGGCGTCACCGGCGGCAGCGTCCCGTCCCAGCGCACCAGCATGTGGTCGATGACCGCCTCCAGCTCGATCCGCACCCCGGTCAGGGCCGCCACGTCATCGAGCGCCACCTGCAGATCCACCTGCGGGCGCGGCTGCCCGGGCCGACCGTAGGACAGGCGCAGCGCGTGGACGTCCGGGCCGTGCAGCGCCCGCAGCTCGGCGCCGACCCACGGCCACTTGGCACTCAGGTGCGACAACGCCTTGGCCTGCACCGGGCAGGCCACCGGGCTCGCAGACCCTCCACCGGGAGCCGTCCCGTCAGAGGCCAGGCCAGAGGCCCCGGTATCGGCCGACGACGCCGCAGCGGGGCCATCGAGTTCACCGGGCTCAGCAACGCCGGTGGGATCCACAAGCAGCCCCGAGCCCACCGGCTCGCCACTGAGCTCCGGCGCCCGTGCCACCAGCGTGAAGCGGGCAATCGGTGCCCCCACCGGCACGGTCAGCTCCGTCGCGCTCGCGGGCAGGCCGGGAATCCCTCGCAGCAGCCGCAGCGCGGCCCCCGCCGAGCAGGCCACGACGACGCGGTCGGTGGCCACGACCTCCTGCGCGCCATCGGGCACCGGCTCGTCCGACGGCGTCGGCCCCCGGCGCGTCGGGGCGATCCCCACCCGCCAGGCGGTCGGCGCCTGTCCGTCCGCGCAGTCCTGGCCTCCGCCGGGCCGCAGCCACTGGGCGCCGGTACGGGTGCGCACGTTCCCGCCGCCTGCCTCAATGGCCTCGCGCAGCGCGTCGGTGAGCCGGAACAGCCCGCCCTCGACGGCCGCGTCCACGCTCCGACCACCCGCCCCGTCCTTCCGGGCCCGACGCCGCTCCAGCACCGCTGCCACCGCGGCACTGAGCGACCCCAGCTCCGCCGTCGCCCGCCGCAGCCCGGGCATGACGACGTCGGCCGCCAGGTCCGCCGGGTCGGCCGAGTGGATGCCCGCGACGATGGGCCGCACGAGGCGCTCCAGGACGCCGGCCCCCATCCGCGCGGTCACGAAGGAGGCCAGGTCGTCCGGATCCTCAGGACTGGTGCCCACCGCACCGGGAAGGTCGGCGTCCTGCGCGGCCCGGCGCGCGGCCTCCTGCCCGATGATGGCGACGACGTCAGCCGCCAGCGGGTCCGCCGGGATCCCCAGGTAGGCGTGGTCAGGAAACCGGTGCAGCCCCCACTGGGACGGCCCGGCGCCGGCGCCCGGCGCGAGGGGCGGCAGGAAGAGCCGGGGCCGGCCGTGCGGGGCGGCGGTGCGCAGCCCCAGCTCGGCGAGCATCGAGGTGGCCGCCTGGCCGCGCACGACGAAGCCCTCGGCGCCCAAGTCCATGCGCGCCCCGCCGATGCTCCCGGCCGCGACGAGCCCGCCGGTGTAGCCGCGCGCCTCAATGAGCAGCGGCCGCAGCCCGGCGCGCACCAGATCCCAGGCGGCCGTCAGGCCCGCGATTCCGCCGCCGATGACGAGCGCGTCCCACCGCCGCTCCTCGACGGTCTCCCCGCTCATGCCTCCCACCCGGCCAGGGCCACGGACTCCCAGGCGGCCGAGCCGTGCACCCGCGCCACGATCCGGGTGAGGACATTCGCGTCGGTGGCCGGCGGGACCCCATGCCCCAGGTTGACCACGTGCCCCGGCGCCGCGCGCCCGGCGGCCAGCACCGCGTCGAGCTCTTCAGCCAGGATCGGCCACGGCGCCGCCAGCAGCGCCGGGTCGAGGTTGCCCTGGACCGGGCAGGCCCCCGCCTGCGGGTCGGCCTCGGCCAGTGTCTCAATGGCCTCACCCAGCTCGATGCGTTCGTCCACGCCGACGGCGTCGGCCCCCGCCTGCCGCATGAGCGCCAGCAGCCGGGCGGTCCCGGTCCCGAAGTGGATGAGCGGCGCCGCCTTACCGGTGGTGGGGGAGACGGCCTGACGGGCGACATCCAGCGCGAGCGCCGAGTAGGGGGCCACGCGCTCGCGGTAGGCGCGCGGGGACAGCGAGCCCGCCCAGGAGTCGAAGAGCTGGGCCGCGGCCGCCCCGGCACGCACCTGGGTGGCGATGAACTCGCCGGTCAGGCGCGCGCACCACGTCATGAGCCGGTCCCAGGAGTCGGGGTCGGCGCGCATGAGTGTGCGCGCCGCCAGGTGGTCGCGACTGGGCCGGCCCTCCACGAGGTAGGCCGCCAGCGTGAAGGGTGCCCCGCCGAAGGCGAGCACTGGCGTCCACCCCGCCGACCCGGCACTGTGCCCCAGCCCGGTCCGCGCCCGCTCGCTCAGCCCCTCGCGCACGCCCGCCGCCTGCGGGCTGCCCAGCTCGACGACGACGCGCCGCACCGCCTCCTCGATCGCCCCGACCCCCTCGACGTCGGGGCCGTCACCGAAGCGGCGGGCCACCAGCTCGCTCACCTCGCGGCCGCTGCGCACCGGGGCGTCGAGGACCGGCCCGACGCCCTCCTCGATCCGCACCCCGACGCCCGCCAGGCGCAGCGGCACCATGATGTCGGAGAAGAAGACGGCGGCGTCGACGCCGTGGCGCCGCACCGGCTGCAGCGTCACCTCCGCCGCCAGCGCAGGATCCAGGCAGGCATCCAGCATCGGCACGCCGGCGCGCGCCCGCAGCGCCCGGTACTCCGGCAGCGACCGTCCCGCCTGGCGCATGAACCACACCGGTGTGCGCGCGGGCCTCCGCCCCGCCAGCGCCTCCAGGAGCGCCGGCGACGGAGCCGGTCCCGTCGTGGTCCCGGCAGGCCCCGCCGCCTCGGCAGCGTGCGCCGCCAGCTCGGAAGTCATTGAATCATTGTGTGAACTGCCGGTGACGAAATCGCCGTTATCGGGCGAAGAATGCTGACGCCGCGTGCTTTCCCTGCGATAAGGGAACTGAATGCGAGACATATCCGACTGCCTCCTGTCAGCAGTGGTCAGAGGGGGTTTATTGCGCGTAATGGTGCGGCGTTCCAGACGTCCGTCGGGTCCTGACAGGGTGTCAGAAATATGGTGATGACGCATTGTCATGATGTCGGGTGTGTGTCGCCACGCCGCTATTGTGCCCGCTCCCCACGGTGATGTTTCAATAGCGCACGTTGTGACTACTCATCTTCTCTCCGCAGACCATCGACTGCCGGGCCTCGACGTCGTTGCCCGGCTCGGCGCGGTCGCCCCGGGGCTGGGGCCGGACCTCCTGGAAGCGGTCCCCGCGCTGCGCGGGGTCCTGGTGCTGTCCACCTGCAACCGCCTGACCCTGCTCATCGATGCCGACTCCTGGGCGGACACCGGCTGCCCGGCGGCCCTGCACCCGGACCTCTCTCCGGCGGACGCGAGTCAGTCGGCCGCGGCGTCGGACCTGGGGGAGACCATCACCGCCTTCCTGGCCGAGCGCGCCGGGCTCCCCCCGAGCGGCCTCCTGCTGACCCACCTGGTCGGGGCGGCCGCCCGCCGGGAGATGCTCGCCATCGCCGCGGGCCTGAGCTCGATGGTGGTCGGCGAGGCCCAGATCGTCGGCCAGGTCCGCCGCGCCGCCGAGACCGCCGCCGCCGAGGGCACGCTCAGCCCCGAGCTCGTGCGGGTCGTCGAGCGCGCCTCGGCCACCGCCCGCCGGGTGGCCCACGAGACCGAGCTGTCCGGTCAGGGGCGCAGCGTCGTCGCCGTCGGCGTGGATCAGGCATCCGGCCACCTGCCGCCGCTGGAGGACTGCCGCGCCCTCATCGTCGGCACCGGCTCCTACGCTGGCGCCACCGTCGCCGACCTGCGAGCCCGAGGCCTGACCGACATCGCCGTCTACTCCGCCTCCAACCGCGCCGAGGCATTCGCCGCCGGCCACGGCCTGCATGCCGTCCCCACCGGCGCCCTGAGCCAGGCCATGAGCCGCGCCGACCTCGTGGTCACCTGCCGCGGCACTGGCGGGCCGATCCTCACCGCCGACGTCGTAGCCCCCGTCGCCGCAGAACGCGCCGGCTCGGCCGGGGGAGCCGGCCGCCCGCTCGTCATCCTCGACCTGGCCCTGACCCGCGATGTCGATGAGGCCGTCGGTGCCCTGCCCGGCGTCGTCCACCTCGACCTGGCCCGCGTGCGCGACGCCGTGCCCGACGCCGAGGCCCAGCAGGTGACCGCCGCCCGCGCCATCGTCGAGTCCGAGGCCGCCGACTTCGAGCGCACCCTGGCCGGTCGGGCCATGGACCCCCTCATCACCGCCCTGCGCGCCCAGGTGGGCCGCGTCGTCGCCGAGGAGACCGCCCGCCTGCGCCCCCAGCCAGCCCGCCGGCTCGCCCTGGCCGTCCCGGCCGTCGACGGGCGCGCCGGAACCGGCGTCAGCGGAGTCAACAGTGCCGACGCCGCCGCAGGGGCCTGCCCCCACCATCACCTCGCTGCCGAGCCCGGCTTCGAGGCCGCCAGCGAGATCGACGGCGAGCCCATGGTGCCCCTGGCGCAGGCTGAGCGGGCCCTGCACCACCTGGCCGCCCGTCTCCTCCACCAGCCCACCGTCATGGCCCGCCGCGCCGGCCAGGAGGGCCGCGAGGAGGCCTACCGTCAGGCCCTCGAGCTCGTCTGGGGCCTGGAAAGCACAGGAGAGAACCATGACTGACACCGCCGCGCCCGTGCCCGGGCCCACCCAGGAGGTTCCCGCGCGCCTGGACGCACGCCCGGCTGCCCGTCCGGACACCCTCCCGGGCGCCGACCTCGCCGGAGCCCCAGCCACTGTCCCGGCCCTCGACCCGCTGGCTCCCTACGACGCCATCCTCCTGCAGTCCTACGGCGGGCCCCGCCGCCCCGAGGACGTCCTGCCTTTCATGCGCAACGCCACCGCCGGTCGCGGCGTGCCCGACTCTCGCCTCGTGGAGGTTTCCGGCCACTACCAGAGCGTCGGCGGCGCCTCCCCGATCAACGCGCGCAACGCCGAGCTGCGCGACGCCCTCCAGGCCCGCCTGGCCGAGCGCGGCTCGACGCTGCCGATCGTCGTCGGCAACCGCAACTGGCACCCCTTCGTCAGTCAGGCCCTGCGCGAGCTGGCCGACGCCGGGGCCCGCCGCGTCCTGGCCCTGCCCACCGCGGCCTTCGGCTCCTACTCCGGGTGCCGCCAGTACCGTGAGGACCTGGCCGGTGCCGTCTCCCTGCTCGCCGACGGCGCGGACGGCTCCACCGGTGAGGGATTCGAGGCCGACGCCGCCGCCCGGGTCGGCGGGGACGGGGGTGGTCCCGTGGAGCTCACCGTGGACAAGACGCGCCCCTACTACAACACCCCCGGCCTGCTGCAGGCCAACATTGACGCCATCGTCGAGGCCTACGGGGCGCTGGCCGAGCAGGGAGTGGCGGCCGCGGACGCGCGCCTCGTGCTCGTCACCCACTCCATCCCCCTGGGTATGGAGGCCGGCTCCGCCCCGGGGGCGGGGCCCGAGAGCGCACCCGGGGCCTCCGGCGCTTCTGACGCGCACGGTCCGACTGAGACCGGGCGGCGAGAGCCGGGTGTGGCCGCCGACCTGTCCACGGAGGTGTCCTACGTCGCCCAGCACGAGGCGCTCGCCGCCGTGCTCGTGCCCGAGGTCGCCCGCCGCCTCGGCCTGGAGACGGTCGAGGCCGACCTCGTCTACTGCTCGCGCTCCGGCCCGCCGCAGGCCCGCTGGCTCGAACCGGACGTCAACGACCACCTTGAGGCCCTGGCCTCCGGGCACCTGACCGACGGCCAGCCCGTGGAGCGACCCGGGGGCGTCGTCGTGGCCCCCTTCGGCTTCATCTCCGACCACATGGAGGTCGTCTTCGACCTCGACACCGAGGCCGCCCAGACCGCCCGCGACCTGGGGATGCCGTATGTGCGCGCCGCCACCGTCGGCACCCACCCGGCCTTCGTCGACTCCCTCGTCGACATCCTCTTCGAGCGGGCCGCCGCCGCCCGCGGCGAGGACGTCCGGCCCGACTCGACCACCGGCGTCGGCCCCTTCCACACGGTCTGCCCGGACTCCTGCTGCCGGAACGGGGCCAGCCACCCCGGCCGGCCTACTCACCGCGGGACCGACGGCGCCGACCCCCGATAGTCCCCATCCCAGTAGCTCCGATAAGAACCAGGAGAAGAGAATGAGCACCGACACCCACGGCCAGCACGGACATCCCGGCGGTCACCCCGGTGAGGGCGGCCTGCACCGCTTCGAGGACGAGGAGCGCCGCCCCCACCGCGACCCGCGCGACGCCACCGACGTCGACCTGGAGGCCATCAACAACCAGTACCACTACACGCTCTACTCGGTCTTCCGCCTGACCCGCCCGCTGCCCGCCTCCCAGCCCGAGCGCGAGCAGCTCCTGGGGGAGAGCGCCAACTTCGTCGAGGCCGGCGGCGTGACGACGCGCGGCTGGTACGACGTCGGGGGCCTGCGCGCCGACGCCGACCTGCTCGTGTGGTGGCTCGACGACGACCCCGAGATCCTGCAGGACGCCTACCACCGCCTGCGCGGCAGTGCGCTGGGCCGCTACCTGGAGCCGGTGTGGTCCTGCATGGGGTTGCACACGCCCGCCGAGTTCAACCCCCGCCACGTGCCGGCCTGCCTGGCCGGGGTGGCGCCGCGCGACTGGGTCATGGTCTACCCCTTCGTGCGCTCCTACGAGTGGTACCTGCTCGAGCCCGAGGAGCGCTCGCGCATGATGGCCCAGCACGGGCGCCACGGCTTCTCCAAGTACCCCGACGTCAAGGGCTCGACCCTGTCCACCTTCGGCCTGAGCGACTACGAGTGGATTCTCGGCTTCGAGGCCGACAGCCTCGACCGGCTCGAGGGGGGCCTGCACCACCAGCGCTACACGGAGGCGCGCATGCACGTGCGCGTGGACACGCCCTTCTACACCGGGCGCCGCGTCAGCCCGCAGGAGTGGGCTCAGCGCCAGCCCTGGGCCTGAACGGGCCGGGGACATTCGACGCCGTCGGGGACGTCCTGCGCGTTGGGGGACAGCATTCCTGTCCCCCAACGCGCAAACAGTCCCCGTCGTAGCAACGGGGTCGACGAAGGTCGAGACATGTTCGTGATCTTCGCGGTACTGTCGACGGGTTGGTTTCCGCCGGGTTGATTCCGGCCGACAGTCAGGAGCCCCCGTGGCACATGCCGAGAACCGCCCCGTGAGTCGAGCCGGGGCTCGCCGTCGAGCCGCCGCACTGGGCTGCCTGCTGCTCGCCGGCTCGCTGGCCCTGACCGGCTGCTCCTCCAAGGACTCCAAACCCGACGCCAAGGCGCCCG